>Ga0214545_1004393_pt1 | contig 26431 bp, 20 predicted proteins | sample CNSS4metaG_FD_160064 | JGI IMG/M metagenome (GOLD analysis project Ga0214545, IMG submission 160064) | Root nodule microbial communities from cowpea collected in UCLA plant growth center, Los Angeles, California, USA - CNSS4 | ecosystem: Host-associated > Plants > Roots > Nodule | place: USA... | reverse complement strand
TGTGTATAAACCACACATAGGGTAATCTATTTATAATAGAGAGAGGTACAAGTAAAAAGAGTAACTGAAAATAAAAAGATTAAATAGAAGATATTGTTTGATATTGTGGTTATCAATATCTAACAATGCTCATGCTTGTCTTTAGTAGCCACAGCCACAACAACCAAACCCTACTCAACAGAACTCTGAAATCCCTCAACCTCATTCTCACCAACAAAATAATGAAGAGGATGATAATCTAAATGAAGAATCTTCTCCTGATTATGAAGATTATTAGCTCTTCACGTCCTTAAGAAAAACTTTCTTCAGCATGTACTTAATAAACTTGTGTACTATTATTCTTACTTGGTATTGATCGTGCTTATGTAATATTTGACAAACATTCCTATGCTACATATTATTTTGTATGTTTTATAAACAATTTAGTGTGTCATGTGATATATATTGTAATGGAGTTTGATAATGATACAATATTTGATATAATGTTGGAATGTTGGAATGCTGGATTTGTCTATGTTGGAATTTCTATATGCAGGTACTGTGGAATGTTAAACAAACAAATAAACCCAAACCAAATTTATAAAATTACCAACGGCCAAATCCGTCGAAAAATCCATTCATGCAACCACTGCCATTATTGACGGATTTGTCCGTCAATAATTACTGATGGACAGATCCTTCGGTAATAACCGACGGCTTGGCTGATGGATGCGTCTATCGGTAATTACCGACGAACTTTATAATCTGTCGGTAAAGTATTACCGACGATAAGTTTTCTAACGAATTTTTTGTCGTCAAAAGTTCGTCGGTAAAACATCATTACCGACGGATTAGAGCCATTACCGATGGATTCTGACCTTCGGTAATAAGCGTTTTTTTTGTAGTGAGGTGAGACCCTACCCTTTTGGAAAAACATTTTACATAAGCTCTAATATGGACACAAAGAAATTTATCATCACAAATTTGATAAAAAATTTAGTAGCATTTCACATTGGTCTTCGAAGTATACAAAATGAAAATGGTCACTCATAATCACAATCAAGTATATATCCGAAAACAACAAAAAATGGTTCTAACCGAAATTTTATCAAATTTATGCGTAGACTTATACTGTACACTTTTAATGAATTATGAAAATAATTTTTTCAAATTATCCAATTGAACAATTCAAAATTTAATACAAACAATTAATGTTTAATCATTTGAACTAAATCTCAAATGGAAATTAAGATTTACTCAATGTCTACGTCTAAAATTATAATTTAAATAACTAATTAATCAATTTCACTATAGTTTCTACGAATTTTTAAGACTATTTAAAAATAAAAACTTTGAACAAAGCCTAAATCCTAAATCATAAAACTCATATTCAATCCAAACAAAGAGAACATTCAAGCACGATCATGACTAAGTTTCCCAAAACAGTCACGGTTTAAGAAGTGTAGGAAACTAACATCAATTTAGCAAAATAAACGGAGAGAAAGTTGTATCATGAATAAATGCCGATGGGAAATGAACAAAGAACCTCTTTTGGCCACCAATCCAAGCCCTACAATGTATAACCTTTATCATCGGAGAAGATAACCTAAGTGGAAACTTACGTAAGTGTCAAACATAAAAAAGTCTCTTTAACGTCTGACTGGTAGTTGGACATAAAGATTGTTCATTTATATATAAGTATGCCGTTGTGATTTTTTACGTGTGTTGGTTTCGTGTCAAACATAAATTTTGTGACGTTAATGACTTTTTTTTTGCGTTACTGATCTTACGCTTCTTGTAAACTACATCTATTATTCGCTATAGTCTTTGTAGTGTGTGTCTACTCTTCTCTTGAAGACTTTGTCTAAATTTCTTTGCATGCATATAGGATTTGTCAAACTTTATATAATCATGTAATCTTATACAACTATATATATTACTTGTTTGTTTCACACTAAATAACCTTGTTAGACACACCAAAACATAATGTTAGTTATTATCACCAAAACCATGTGTGTTTATGATAAAATTATTAATTTAGACATTTGTATAATCATATGAAACTCTTTTATGCCTTATCATCACTTGTGTGTGTATATTACTATTAACTTAAATTATATTCAAGTAAATATCTAAAAATAATTTCCTAATCCTTAACATACAAACAACTATTATTTTTTCTAATTGGATTTTACTAATTCTTTCTTATCCTGATTTCCTTGGAATTTATAAGTTGAAGCATTTTCAACTGGTTGACCATAAACGAATCTAAACAATGTTGCTGAAATTTGATTATGGTAGTGCTATTGTTAAAAGATGTTTAAAATGCAAGTAAGTTAAAGAACATCACATATAAAAGCCAAATGAAAATCTCCTCATTTTCACTCACTGAACAATCATATATAGTGATAACAAAAATAATTCAAAAGTTAAAGAAAGAAAAAATTAATTAAGAGCAATAACAAGAAATACCTGAATTTCCTTTAACAAGGAACTCTTTTCATTTTGAGATTGAGAAAACATTGGATAAGAATAAAGGGGTCTCACATAGTTAGACGAGATTGTTTCATCAGAATGATATTTATACTCACAAATAAAAAGTGACACAAAATCCACACCAATCTAATTAACAAAATAATCCATTGAAATTTATATGATTTTAAATACTATTAGTATTTTTTAACCTTTTAAAGTCTCTTTCAAATACCACTAAATTTTGTTACACTCTTACACTCTTAAAAGAAATTTGAAAGTCTTGATTAAATACTCCCCATGTAATGAATAACATACTTCGATAAGTGGTAATCGTCTCACTTTACTCGAAGTTAGCAACAAATTTATAGAAATCTATATAACCTATGTTTGTAAACTCCTTTAGAGGAGCAACTTTTCCCTTAGTTTTCTGAAATAATGAAATAATTAAATATTTCTTTGTCCGTTCGAAAACGATGTATAACTAGCAACACCATCCTCTAAAGGGCAATCACTTTATAAGTAATAAGAAGATCAATCAGTAAACAAAAGTTATTGCAATCTATGTTAAGAATTCATGCATGAACTTGAGTTTTATACTAAGTAAAAATAACAAAGTTAAAGAAAAAAAATTGACAAATCTATTATTTTGTTTTGAGTTGAAGTAATATCATAATCTCTCATACGAATTGGCATGTAACTCATTGGTATCACTCTCAAAAGACCCATAAGTAATAGTCATATTTCACAAAAACAAGTATTTGAGTCTTGCCACCATGAAAACTTTGTTGACTACATGTAATTTACCATTGATTTTGTACAAGAACTTAGTGGAGGAAAATGAGTAATTAACCAAATGAAGGATATGAAATATCCAAAATATCATTATCATACTCAATTTCAGACTCAGGCAAATTTAGCCATGTCCGTACGTGTTTAACGTTATCATTGTTGTTTTTGTTATAGATTTCTTTATCATTTTGTTCTTAATGTGTAGAAGAGCGTTTGGTTCAAGGAATTAAAGCAATACATACAAACAAGGAAAACAAGGAAAACCTATCCTAAGTGAAATTTTACATGCTCACACAAGCTTCATTTATGTCTAAATCAAGATACATTAATATATTCCCCTACTTTAGGAAAGTATAGTACATTATGAAAAGGTACGTCATTTACAAATATGACTATAAGAGTAAACTGGTACCTAAACAATATGTGTGTGTGTGTGTTTATTGTACCAAAGTGAAAGACCATTTAGAATCTCTAAGGTTCATGAAATTAACCTATATAACAACTTCATGAAAACCAAATAATTAAGAAAGCACTTATCATCTTGCAGTTGCTTCCAGTAAAATGATCATCTTAGAGAATCATAGTGTCCTTCTTCTTCTTATTTTGAGTTTTCTGGTTATCTGCAAGAGCCAAGGCAACGTTCATTATTATGATTTTGTTGTAGGTTTCCAAATTCCATCACATAAAGTGTTTTGTAGTGATTAAATATCATTCTTCCCTTCTAAGAAGGGGAAAATTTTCTTATCAAATTGGCAAAGAATCTTATACATCACACAGCGCTATCATCTTCAATGTACTAACAAAAGTGATAACTGAAGATGTTCTCATTACTCAAATTCACACCAACTAAAGTGGCTTTTTGTGTTTGGTTTTTGAAGTGAACAAAACCGGAGAAGTGATAAGTGTGTGATATTTTTCATTTGGGTGGTTTGTTGCAGCTGAAGGAAAAGAACTTCACGAAATTGTGCAGCACAAAAAGCACTCTGACAGTAAATGGTAGTTTTCCAGGGCCAACCATTCGTGTTCATAAAGGAGATACAGCTTTTGTCACTGTCCATAACCAAGGAAGATATGGGGTCACTATTCACTGGTTAATTCCCCTTCTTTGCCTCTCTTTTTATATCATTTTGCTTCCTCCCTCTGTTCATGTTTGCGCACAACCACATGCATTAGTTATAGGATAAATTTTCATTCACACGGTTAAATTATGTTCAGCACAACTGATATATAGTTAAGCTCCTTGACCATGTTTTCAGGGATTCAATTCCTGATCATATGTATAGAAAATACTTTATAAGGACACTCAAATGATTTCTACATTGAAGGAATTAGTCTTTAGCACAAACCAAGGAAAAAAGGTGTTCCTCTCTTTTCTTTCCTCTTATAGAGCATAAATGCCTTTGATTAGAACAGATGCATTATGGCTTAACTTGAGGAGTGTGAATGGAATTTGATTATAACTACATGCCTCCAAAAGTAGGAAAAGGTGAAAAAGTTGGAACACTTTTTACAGGCATGGTGTGAGGGAACCAAGGGATCCTTGGTCAGATGGACCTGAGAACATAACACAGTGCCCTATTCCACCAGGAACAAGTTTCACTCAGAAGGTGACCTTTACATCGGAAGAAGGAACTCTTTGGTGGCATGCACATAGTAGTTGGACTCGTGCCACTGTGCATGGTGCCATTGTCATTTTACCAGCCAATGGAACTTCATATCCTTTCCCTAAACCTTGGGGACAAAACATTCTTATCATTGGTAATGAAAATTCCATTCAAATCCTGTATTTATTCAACCACACACACACACCCTCTTGATTATGCTTTTTGGTGATGTTTTAGGTGAGTGGTACAAGGGAGATCTGATGCAAATTGTAAATGCAGCCAGAGCAACCGGTGGAGAGCCAAATGCATCAGATGCTTACACAATCAATGGCCAACCTGGTGACTTCTACAATTGCTCTAAAGGTATATTAATGTCTTGAAAATCTATCATAAAAGCTTAAGCTATTAGCTATAGATACATGAATAATCTTTCAATATCCCTAATACTTCCCTTTACACAATCCCATTTGGACTTCAAACAGAGAATGCACAATCCCACATGAAAAAAAGGTTGTTGGAAACATCGGTGAGAAGACTAACATTGTATTGTTAAAAGGATCCATGGTAAATTGATTTTTAACCGAGTCTAATGCTCTAATGCCACTGCATGATTCATGTAACTTCAACTGGGTAGTGGGATAAGACTTATGTGTTCTGACATAATTTTGACATGGTTTTAACATAATGTTAACAAAAACAGATACAATGATTTTCTGAATACCCATTAACTTATCAACTTGATGCAAAAGTTTCTAATATAATTATAAAAATAAGAAAAAAAATTTATATGATTATTATTTTTTACTTTTTAGATATCAGATAGACGAATTAAATTCATTTCATATTAGGAGACAACATATTTAGATTATTATATTTGACTATATTTGTTTATAAATAATTTTGAGTATATACCGGTTACTATATTAAATAATTCATAATGATTTAATATATAAATTCTTGTGTCTCTGTAGCTATATCTCAAAAACTACAAACGTCAAAGTGTCTGTGTCCATATCTGTGTCATATTCGATATCCGTGCTATATTAGAGATGCACCTGTATTATAGATCATAAAACTACAAGTAATTGTTGTCTTTTGTATCATGTTTCACCAATTTGTTCATCAAAATTGATTTGTTTTGCAGAGAACACTCATCGCTTTTTAGTTGATCACGGAAAGACATATCTTTTCCGCATAATAAATGCAGCAATGAATGAAGAGTTTTTCTTTGGGGTTACCAATCACAACCTTACAGTTGTAGGCATTGATGGTTCCTATACAAAGCCCTTAAACACCAATTTCATCATGATAACCCCAGGACAAGCAATGGATGTGTTGCTCTCAGCAAACCAGCCAAAGGGTCTCTATTACATTGCTGCAAGTCCTTTCTATGATGGCATTGATAAGTATGAAAATTCCCCAACAACAGCTATTCTTGAGTACAGTGAGAATTTTAAACCATCACCATCATCCATCCCCATGCCTGTGCTTCCTGCAGTGAATGACTCAGGAACAGTATTCAATTTTACCAAGAGCTTGAGGGGTTTGGCAAGCCAACATCACCCTGCTAATGTTCCAATTAATGTGACAAGAAGAATTTATATGACAGTATCCATGAATGAACTACCTTGTCAAAACCCAAATGGAAAATGTTTAGGACCTAATGGAACAAGATTAGCTTCAAGCTTAAACAATATAAGTTTTCAAATCCCACATATTGATATTCTTCAAGCATACTACTGGTATATGCTTTTACTTTCATTTACAATCCCCCTATTTAATGCAAAAATTGAAGACTAATGACATGAATTGCTTTTATATTATAACTAAGTAACGTTTATAAATTGTATGCATTGGTAGGAACATGTCAGGAGTTTTCAGTGAGGACTTTCCGGATCAACCACCTTTCTTTTACAACTTCACAGGAGACACAGGAAGCAGTACATTGATCCCAAGCACAGGAACAAGGGTGCTAATGTTTGACTATAATGAGGTTGTTGAACTTGTTTGGCAGGGAACCAGTGTTCTCACTGCAGAGAATCATGCCATGCACCTTCATGGTTTTAGCTTCTTTGTTGTGGGTGTTGGAACAGGGAATTTCAACAACGTGACAGACCCAAAATCTTACAATTTGATTGATCCACCAGAAGTTAATACCATTGGTCTTCCTAAGAATGGATGGCTTGCAATGAGATTTGTTGCTAATAATCCTGGTAATTTTTTGACACATTGCTGCTCACACTCACGAATTATGAAACTAGCATTTAGTTTGAAACATCAATTGATGAAATAACACTCAAATAATTTGCTTTTGCAGGTGTTTGGTACATGCACTGTCATCTTGAGAGGCACAGTAGCTGGGGTATGAATACTGTGCTCATAGTAAGAGATGGAGATACCATGCAAACTAGTATAGTTCCACCGCCTAAATACATGCCACCTTGTTCTTAATAAAAACGATGTAAATCCCATTTCACCCGGTATGAATTTATTGAATGAGGGTAGAATACAGACCACAGAAACATACCATGATGTTTCACTTTAAGCTCATTTAAAGTAAAGTCAAACTTTGTAGAAATGTTTGTCTGTCAATGATGTTGAAGTTTTCTTTTCCCTTTTTTCTTTTCCATTTGCTAGCATGTCTTGTGAACCATGTAAGAACAGTATATAAAACCTCTGTTCTTTAACTTTAATTTATTTAATTTTTATCACAACATATATAAAGCCTTACAAAACAATCCCAGTCAGGTGAAGTCAACTCTAGTTACCAAATTGTGATTTTGTACTCTGTTGGAATAATACATACCATGTCCATTGCATTTGATGATCCTTTCTTTAACTTAGAGGTATTTGATTTATTGACATCTTTTGATGACATTTGAGATGATTTATGTAGACATGTTGCAAAGTATTGAACTATTGGTCCATTTTTGTTCCGACAGGAGACAAATACATTCTTATTATGATGGAGCAAATCATCTTACACAAATTACAAAGAACAACATGCTAAAATAACGGATGTTCTAAACGACATAACAATTCAGAATTCAGAAGCTAACAATTTTGCACACGAACTTACATGTACAACCTTGTTCAGTTGATTATTTCAAGCAGAATCAGCATAGCATACTTTGGCAGCGGCACAGAACTTCTATATGCATTTTTTTCCCATTAATTTAATGCAGCACGGCGATTAACCAATTCATTCACAAATTCTGCAGTATTCTTATCAGAATTTCCTCCCTCATCAACACTACTCTTGGCCAGATTCTTCCACTTGATGCAGTTTTTCTTTATTTCATTTCCTTTCTCAGTCTCCAATATTTCCTTTATGCAATGTGTGATAGTTTCTTTTCTAACTATACCTTTTTCATCAACAACAGCTTTCACTCCAATTTTCCACACATCTCTAATAAGTTTTGCATTTGTGATCTGGTCAGTCCACAGAGGCATTGCAATCACTGGAACTCCTAAGCTCAAAGCTTCCAGTGTGGAGTTCCAACCACAGTGTGTGATAAAACATCCCAAAGCCTCATGTGTCAAGACTTGTAGTTGGGGACACCAATTGACTATTAAACCTTTCTCTACTGTGTCAAGAAACCCCTTTGGAAGCCTTCCTTGTTCAGAGTCTCTAATCACCCACATGAAATAACTTCCACTATCTCTTAAACCACAAGCTAGTTCCTCAGTTTGCTCCGCACTAGGCCCTGCGAAGCTCCCAAAAGAAACATACACAACTGACCCTTTTGGTTTATCATCAAGCCATTTGATGCAAACTTCTGACTTTGGAACATACATTTCAATACCATAGTTATTGTCATCTTGGAGTCTTCTGTCCAAGTACATAGATGGCAAGGTTGGTCCTATTGGCTTTAATGGCCAAATCTTCACCAGCCAATCTACAACCTACAATGAATTTCATTTCAAAATCTAATCATCAATAACCAACCTAAAAGTTAGGATAAAATGTGTTTTTGCATCTCTCAATTTTGATCATAATTAGCCTTACTTCATATGCTTCCAAAAGGAAATATTTTGGGCCCCATAATTTGGCAGAGTCTGTCCCTCTTTCCAAAACATAAAGATATTAAGAAGAGAAACAAAATCTACCAAATATAAAGAACATTGAAACCAAAATCATAGTTTCCAAAATAGAGTCTAGAACTAAGTTTGATAAAAACTTAGAGAAACTTGTTCCTACCATGCTCAATAGTCTCACATCAATTAGGACCGACATTTGTCTTAGAACCTCGTTATCGACTTCATAGTAGGCGCCAACGAGTGACATCGATAGGATCAACCACCTCTAATCTGAGGTATTTTCTGCTTTGGAGATTGTCCTCTATCATAGTTTTGTTCTTAAAAGATATCCGAAGTATAGAAGGAAGAAGAAGTAAATAAACTTCCTTAGAACTTAACTCTTAATCGATGTAGGACTATTTGACGTGGTAGAAACAACACTTAAATCAAATTTACCCAAATAACTACTGCTGTCTATAAGTCATTTCATCAAACAAGAAGAGATCAAATAAATGAACAGAACTTTTAGCTAGTTAACTCACTTACCCCTTGCTCCAGTTCATAAAATGTGTTTGCAAGAACCCAATCTGCTTTGTCAATATTTGAAAATTGGTTCACAACTGTATCAAAAAAACCTGGATAGGTTCCATATCTGCTCAAGAATGATGGCAAGTCCCCAGCTGCAAATTTTGGCAACCCTGGCAACAAATACTCTGTCTGTGTAAGAGGCAGTTCCAGCAACTTCTTATAAGTATGCAAGTATATGGTGTTTGTTGTACAAGTCTGAGTGAAGAAAGTAGCAGCAAGTAGCCCAAAGCTTTTTGCCACATCAAGAGGCCAAGTCATGAAACCATCATAGATTACACAATCTGGAGGGTGGCTTGATCCTGCAAGCTTGTGAATAAGCTCAGCAAGAGTTTGTGCTCCAACCCTGTTGAGGGTTTCAACATAAACCTCAAGGCTCTCTGCTGCTGCACGGCCTCCTTCATCATAGCCATCTGAGATGCTCTCAACATCTATGGAAGTGAAGTTTTTTCTGCTAACCTTCTTCCAGTTGGACACAAAAGTTACCAGTGTGATCTTGACTCCTCTCTGAATCAAACGCTTTGAAAACTCAAGCATAGGATTTATGTGTCCTTGTGCAGGATAAGGTAGAACAAGACAGTGAGCTACATAGTTTTTCCTCTCCTCCATTTGTTACTCCTAGGTTTGTGTTCTCCTTCACCACACACTTGTGTCCATTGCGGTATGCTTCAAGTACATAAATTCAGTGAGAAAGAGACAATATCTGATTATATAAATTCTGCAATCGATGTAATTATAATTTAGTGCAAATAATGTAGTGAACAATATTCAAATGCACAACTCTAAGAGAAAAAATTATCTTTAATCTTCAACTTTTGAAATCAAGTGGATAATTAAAGAAGTAGATGCATAAAATAATACGTGTAGAACACTACTGATTAAAAAACCCGTGTAGAATACATCTTACGAAAATAAATGTCAATTTCAATCACTTAACCTATGAGTAAAATGAAAATCAGAAAAAGACACTTTCTTACTTAAAATCTGAAAAAAGATGACCAAAGCTTGAAAGAAATAATGTTATCATAACACCGGTTAGTGATAATCTTCGACAGATTATAGTTTGATACTTTTTGAACATGCACCCACCTCGGTACATAAAGTTGGTTGACATAAAAGTTTATATATTTTATAGGATTAAATATATTTTTAGTTTTTAAACTTTATAAATTAATCTATATAATATTTTAACTTTATAAATTAGTCTATATAATATTTTAACTTTATAAATTAGTCTATATAATGTTTTAACTTAATTATATTATTTTTTATTTGTCGAATACGTTTATGTTAGTATTTGAATTGTCTGTATCATTTGACATAATATTGTTTCAATTACAGCTAAAAAGTGCATTTGATGAGGCAAAAAATAATGGGTTAATTATGTTTTTCGTCCCTCATTCAAAAGATGCGCTATTTAAGTCCCTCACGTTCTGAAATGCATGGAATTGGTCCTCATTTTTAAACACCGTTAGTTTTATTACAAAGCTGGCAGACGGAGTATCACGTCAGGATCCCGTTTTTAACAGTGTTTAAGTTATGATTGACACATGGTAAAGAAAGCACTGCGTTTGTATTATTAAGCACGTAGTAAAATAGTTTAATTGAAATGTTTAATGTATCAGAGATTGGGGTTTAGGTTAAAATTAGAAAGAAGGGGTTTTTGGTGACGAGAAAAGGGATTCGACAGAGATTCATATTCGTTCGTGAAGCACAATCATCGAAAGGGACAACGAAATTGCAGAACCAACAAAAAGTTGCGAGATTTCAACGAAGAAGATAGTGTTGTCATCTAGGGTATTGCAATTTGTGGAAAGTAGGTTAGTTGTTCTTCCCTATTCGATTGTATAGGGTTTGCAATTTGTTGATTTCGTTTATGGTTCGATTAATGTGGTCTGTGTGTTTATTTGAAATGTAGGGTTGGGAATGGGGTTCGATGTAGCTTTTCATCATATGGGTAGGTTCGAACGGAATAGGGGATTGAAGTACGTTGGGGGTGAAATTCATGTTGTTAAGGGGATTGATCTGGATTTTTGGTTGTTCTTTGAAGCATTGGGTATAGTGAAAGAGTTCAAATACGGTGGTGATGTGAAACTTTGGTGGAAGGGTTCAAAAAAAAGTTTGTTAAACAACCTTAGACTGTTGAGTGATGATAAAGAAGTTATAGTGTTAGCTAACTTTGCAGAGGAGAGTAAAGAGGAAGTTCATATCTATGTCCAACATGTTCCTAGTCAACCTGAAATAGTTCACTTCATTGGTGGAGTGGATGAAGTTGTGTGTGAGGATGAAGGTTTAGGTGAGAAGGAAGTTGTCGTTGAAGAGGAAGTGGTAGTTGAGGAGGTTGTTATTGGTGAACATGATGTGGTTAGGGAGGAAAAAGTGAATGGTGAAGAGGCTGTTATTGGTGAATAGGATGTGGTTAGGGAGGCAGAAGTGAATGGTAAAGAGGTTGTGATTGGTGAAGAGAATGTGGTTGGTGAACAAGTAAGGCTGAAGAGGAAGAAGATGCACCTAGAGATAGACTAGATGATAGTGAAGAAGAAAGGATGGTTGATGATGATGATGGATTTGGGATGGACAACAATTCAAGTCGTAGAAAGATTGGCCCTGTTTTGGATAGGTGGAAGAGTTCAAACGAAATTCAAGCAAAGTGAGGAATAAAAGAAATGTTAGTGAAGGGTCTTTTATGACTAATGAAGAAATTGGAGATCATGAGATAAATGAGGAATACATTAGTGATGAGTTAGATTCTAATGTGGACAGTGATGGCGGTCTTTTTAATGTTGGACCAAAATTTACAAAGTATAGACCGAAAGATATGAAGAAGGATTTCAAATTTAAATTGGGAATGGAGCTTGGTTCTTTGAAAGATTTTAAACATGCACTAATGGAGCATAGTGTCTTAAATCGTAAAGAAGTTAAATTTGTCAAAAATGACCACAAGAGAGTGAGGGTTGTTTGTAAGAGAAAATGTGGGTTTTTAATTATGGTGAGCAAGGTTGGAGGTAAGCAAACCTTTAGGGTGAAGACACTAGTTGGTGGTCATAAATGTGGACCGATTTTCGGAAACAAAAATGCTAACACAGACTGGATCGCTCAGGTTTTAATAGACAGATTCATGAATGTTGGTTTAATGACAGTTAATCAAATTATTGATGAAATAAAGAAGACATACAATATTGGTATCACTGCTTGGAGGGCTGGAAAAGCAAAACAAATAGCAATTGACAGTTTGGTAGGGGATGGACAACGTCAGTACAACCGTTTATTTGATTATGTTGGTGAATTATTGAGAGTTAAAGCTGATACTTTCAAGGTTAAGATCAACCAACCACAACCCACTTTGCCACCAAGATTTGGAAGTTTCTATATGTTCTTAGATGGTTGTAAGCAGGGGTTTGTGGCTGGGTGTGGACCCTTCATTGGTTTTGACGGTTGCCACTTGAAGACAACTTATGGTGGTCAATTATTGGTAGCAGTTGGTAGGGATCCCAATGACCAGTACTTCCCATTAGCCTTTGCTGTTGTTGAAAACGAATGCAAGGAAACATGGAGATGGTTTTTGACACTGCTATTACAGGATATTGGTGACATTGATAATCATCGTTGGGTGTTCATTTTAGACCAACAAAAGGTAAAGCACAAACATAATATTGTTTTAAACAGATTTAAAATTAATTGACTGAAAATTATGATTTAGTATTACATTTATTTGTAGGGACTTGTGACTGTATTTGACGAGATTTTGAATTGTGTTGAACATTGTTTCTGTCAAAGGCACCTATACAACAATTTTAAGAAGAAATTTGGTAGTGGTGTAGTCATCATAGACCTTATGGTGGGGGCAACAAAGGCTACATTTTATGCGGGATGGGAAAAAAATGGGTGAGTTGAAAAGTTTAAATCCTAATGCTTATAACTGGTTAATTGCCATTCCTATAATTTCATGGTGTAAACATGCATTCAGCATTTACCCTAGATGTGATGTGTTAATGAATAACCTTTCTGAGTCATTTAGTAGCACCATTTTACTGGCTAGAGATAAACCAATCATTAGCATGATGGAATGGATTAGATCATACATAATGAGTAGGTTTCCAACACTTAGAGAGAAGTTGAATGCATATCCGGGAAATGTAATGCCTAGACCCCAAAAAAGGCTTGATAGGGAATTAGAAAAAAGTGGAAATTGGCTTCCTATGTGGGCAGGGGATGCTAAGTTTGAAGTCACACAGGGATTCACAATGGAAAAGTTTATGGTTGATCTAAGTAAGCACAACTGCAGTTGTTATTTTTGGGATTTGGTGGGTATACCTTGTAGGCATGTTGTGGCAGCAATTAACTATAAGATAGAAAATCCTGAAGCTTATGTCCACGCATATTACAAAAGATATGCCTATCAAGCTTGCTATGAACCTGAAATTACCTCAATAAATGGACAACAACTTTGGCCAAGAAGTAGTCAACTTGAACTACTTCCTCCAATTTACAAAACCCCACCTGGTAGACCCAAAAAACTATGAAGAAGGGAAGTTGATGAACATGTCAGTCACTCCAAACTTTCAAAGAAAAATATCATGGGAAAGTGCAATAGGTGCAACCAATATGGTCATAATATCAGAAGTTGTAGAAAGGGCATGAGAGGAAAGGTAAATATTCATCTATAATTTCTTTTAATTAATGAATTTGTACAAACTGAAATCTGAATGCTGAATACATACCTAAATGACAGGGAAACACCCAAAGGACCCAAACTGGGAGTGGAGCTACCAACAATACAGGCCCATCTAACCAAAGCTCAACCAGTAGAAGGAGATCCACACCCATGGTTGCAACCAACGGGAACCAAGGAGAAAGAGCACCAACACAAACAAGAAGCATGGTAGCACAAGTGTTAGGTTCTCAAGCAAGTAGTAATACAATGTCTGCACAGCCCACGTGAAATTGAATGGAGATCCAAACTTTTTTTTGCTTTATTAAAGAATTTTGTAATAGACAATTACTTTTGACACATTGGGCATATGGATAGTGGACCACTATTTTGTTTTGGAGCACTACTATTTTGTTGCTTTATTAAACTTTGCAGTATTGTAGTTAAAGATGTTGACCACTTTATCTGTTATGGAATACTTTATTCATTGCAATAGCAGGGACCACTTTTGCATTATTGTATTTAATTGACAAAAATGGATGAATTGGTTATGGCAAATATAAAACTTAATTCAGTCCAAATTTGCGCCAGTAAAAGATTGAATTGGTTATGGCAAATATAAGCCACTGATTGTAATTTGAACCCTTGCATATGTTTTAGACCCTTTAAATACAAAATGTTTAAAGAAACAGACATCAGTTTTCCAATGATATCAATTTTCCTCTACATTAACGAGCCTAAAAAATATTTTGGATCCCATTGGTTATGGCAAAGTCAAGTGAATGGCATGCAATACTTAAATCACTAGTAATATCATTTTTATCATTACAAAATAATTTTCCAGAAATACACAAACAATCTTTGCAAGACCTACCACAAATACTACTACAAAAACTAATTACAATTAAACTTGAACAAAAACATAACTACAAATACAATTGAAAAACCCCACAACAGTACAAATAAAAGTTGTAGCACTTTGCCAAATCTTTTCTCTTTTTGCAATTTCCTCTTCAACTTCTCGTTTTTCTTAATCAAGTCCAGTATCAGTTTCTCCTTTTCCAAACAAACTTCGTCTTCTTCAACTCTTTTTCCTGCGACAGCTTTAAATTCAGATTCTTCACCTTCACCTCTACATTCCTCTTCATTAACCCATTGAAAATAATTACAATGTGAATTGGACTGCAAAAAAATGAAACCATTATAACACACACCAAAAAAAGCTCGAGTAAAAGAAATGCAATTTGTCACTTACCGCCAAATTTCTACATCGCCAAAATAACCTGTCCTTGTTCTTCATAGTACCTGCCTTTAGGAGCAACAATCGTTCCCCACACCCACACACTTTCGATGCTATTTCTGAACACGACTTTCAAACCAATTTTCCTTTGCCTACAATCAATTCTGGAACTACCACTCTTCATCACTATAGAATGTTGTACACAAACATTGTCACCTACGTTTCCCCCACACCAAAATGATATCTTCAAGCTCCTCACAAAGGATCTCACAAATTCAAAATTTAAGGTTTCAAATAATAACCTCATACCCCCTTTTAAAACACATGTTTACTGTATCTTGAGTGAAAGTTAAAATCAGGATCCTGACGTGGCACTCTGTCTGCCAGCTTTTTAATAAAACTAACGGAGTTAAAAAATGAGGACCAATTCCATGTGTTTCAGAATGTGAGAGACTTAAATAGCGCATCTTTTGAATGAGGTGCGAAAACCAAAATCGTCGAATACTTGAGGGACGAAAAACATAATTAACCTAAAAAAAATTAAAATAATTGAGTTAAATATATATTCATTCTTTTTTTTTTAATTTGAAAACTAAAATATATCAAAATTTTGGACATGATAAAATTTTAATTTTGTATCAAAATATAATAACCAGAAACATACTATCCCATTTTAATAAATTCCAAAATTAATATATATCAATACAATATAACATATAAATAATAAAAAAGAAATAAACATATAAAATCCAAACTCTAATTTATTCCAATTTTTATAGGCATGTGACCACAACTAACCAAAGGTCACCTCATTTCTTTATTCTAGATTTATCTAGCACCAATGAAGCAATAATATGTTGATTTTATAATACAAACTAAAATAAATCAAGTTGAAAAGTAAAACTATTAGTTTTTTTGTTTGATATTAAAAGATATAATGTAATTGATTGTTCAAATATAAAATATTCCATGACTCTTGTATATTATAATTTTTTGTGTTATAATTTGTTGTATTTTACAATGAGTAATACATGGTTAATCAGTACATGCAATTAGTACAACCACTAAATTATAACTAATGAACTCTAGTGCATGCCCTAATCATTATATACTATTGAGCTTTGCATTTTACTAAGACATTTCTACCAACACTATTAAATGCAACTACTAACATTTAAGTTTACTTAATAAAATTTCCCCATAAACTTAAATGCTTTTCTTTTCCTTTATTCCAAGCATCTTCTTGCTACTTTCAAACAGAGTGGTCAGAAGTGGCTTTGTGAACATATCTATAGCTTGTGCTCAGCTTTCAATGTACTCTAACTCCACATTTCCTTATTTCACTTGTTCTCCAATGAAATGAAACCAAACATCAATATGTTTGCTTCTCTTATGATTGACTAGATTCTTCACCAATTCAATGCTCAACTTGTTATCAACTCGAATCACATTCCTTTTTTCTTGCTTCATCTTCACCTTGCTTAGAAGGTTTCTAAGCCAATCTGCATGGGGAGACACTCAAAGATGTTGCAACAAGTTGACAACTTTAAAATGGGTCGCTTCTTCGAAAGCTAGGTGAATGTTGTGTTTTCCATGAAGAATACATATCTAGACGTGTTTTTCCGGTCAACAACATCTCCACAATAGTCATTGTCTGAGTAGCCAATTAGTCGATAATTATCCAACCTAGTATACATTAGGCCAAGAGACATTGTTCCTCTTATAGACCTTAAAATTCTCTTTAGTTCCTTCCAATGAGTATACCTCGGCTCCTCCATATACTGACTAATTATTCTAACACTTAGCATTAAATTTGCTCTGGTATTTGTAAGATACCTGAGACTTCCAATCAAACTTTGGTATTTGCTCGCATCAACTCGGTCTCCATTTGCAAACTTATAAAGTTTTGTACCATGTTCCATAGGAGTGGAAACCGAGTTGCAACTTATCATTTTAAACTTCTTCAAGACCTCCTCAACATACCTTTCTGGGACACAAAGATGCCTTCCTCTCCTTAAACAACTTTCAAACCAAGGAAATACTTCATAAGTCCCAAGTCTTTCATCTCAAACTCCTTCTTCATCACATCTTTATCCCTTCAATCAACTCAACATTATTCCTTATGAAGATAAGTTCATCAACATATAGGGCAACAAACATCACATTTTCTCCATTCCTCTTTATGCATAGAGCATGTTCATAAGAACAATGCTCATATCTATTCTTCTTTAAGTAAGTGTAAATTCTTTCATTTTGTGCTCGTGGAGCTTGCTTCAAGCCATAAAATGCCTTCTTCAATTGTAACACTTCCTTCTCTTCGCCTCTTGCATGTATCTGAGTGGTTCTTCGACAAATATTTCATTCTTCAAGCCTCCATTTAGAAATGTCGACTTCACGTCCATCTACAAGATCGTCCATCTATGTTGAGCTACTAAGCAAATCAGCAGCTGAATTATTTCCATCCTTGTCATTATGGCGAATACCTCGTTATAGTCTATCCCTTCCTTCTACTTGTATCACTTTACTACGAACCAAACTTTATATTGCTCAACTTCTCCTTCAATATTTGTCTTCTTCTTGTATACCTACTCCACGCCAATAGGTCAAGCTCCTTTATGAAAATCAATCAGCTCCCATGTGTTGTTGTGTTATATTGTCGTGATCTCCCCATACATTCCTTTTGCCATTTCTTCTCCTACATGGCCTCTTCAAAACTTAAGTCTTCTGAATTTGTCAAGAAACATACAACATGCACTTTGTCAGTAGAGTTGTATATATCTTGTAAACTTTGCACTTTGGGTTGTAGAGGTTCATCAATCTGAACATCTCATCTCATAATAACCTTCTTTGTTATTGGGTTAAACAACCTGTACGCCTTAGTTTTTTCATCATACTCAATGAACATGTACTTTTTGCTCCTATCTTCAAGCTTGGTCCTCTACTGAGCTAGAACATGACCATAAGCAATGCTCCCAAACACTTTAAGATGAGACACAATCGTTTCCTTCCACTCCAAACTTCTTGTGGTGTCTTCTTGTTTAACTTAGCATGTGAGCACCTATTTTGCACATAGATGGCACATTGCACTACTTCTGCTCAAAACTCTTTAGGCATGTCCTTAATTTTCAAAAATTTTCGAACCATATCAAGGATGGTTCGGTTCTTTCTCTAGACAACTTCGTTTTGTTAGGGTGATTATGATGCTATCAGAAATATCAGTATCCCTTACTCCTCGCAATACTTCATAAGCTTAGATAAAATAAACTCGTCTCCTTGGTCAGACCAAAGAGATTTGATAGGCATGTTTGTCTCTTTCTCAACATTGCTTTGAACCTTTTAAAAACTTCGAACACCTTGGATTTCTCCTTCAAAAAATACACCCAATTTTTTCTTGAAAAATCATCTATGAAGGAAATAGAATACCTTTTCTCACTAAAAGACTTAGGGGTAATTGGTCCACAAAGATATGTTTAAATCAATTTGAGTTGTTCCTTTGCGCGATACTTAGCAATCCTTGGAATGAGCTTCTCGAAGGCTACCCGAGAACAAACATTTCACAAAATTTCTTTTCAAACTCCATAGATGGGAGTCCTCACACCATCTCTTTCTTTACCAACTCGGTCAGCCCACCAAAACTCAAATGGCCAAATTGAAAATGCCATATCATGGCCTGATCCTTCACATTAAGTTTTAAAAACCTCTCTTGGACTATCTTCAAGTTCAGCTTGTATATCTTGTTCTTCTTCGTTTCTACTCAGGCAATCAAACGATCTGACTTATCCTTCAAGTATAGTACTCAGTCGTTCATTAGAATCGAGTAGCCTTTCTCCACCAGTTGGCTTATGCTCAATATGTTACTCTTGAGATCGGGTACATAGTACACGTCTTTGATTTCTCCAATTTTGCTATTCTTCTACTGGTACCAGATTGTACCTCGACCTTTTACGGCTACCTTTGATGCATCTCCAAATGACACATGTCTAACCTCAACTTTAGTGCGCTCCTTAAAAAGGTTCTCGTCCCCGCACATGTGATTACTTGCTCTTATATCAAGGTACCAAACCGAGTTGTCATAATAGCTTGGACTTAACTTGGCACCCGAACTCCTTGACATCATCAATACTCCCTCTTCCTCAACATCTTTAGAGAGGATGTTTGTTTCCTTCTTACTCTCAGATCAACAGTCCATAGCGAAATGTCCAATCTTCCCACAATTATAACATTTGATTCCTAAGTAGCAATCCTTAGAAAAATGATTGTACTTCCCACATTTGAAGCACTCAACTCCTGAGTTGCTCGACTAGCTTCCTTGACCTCTACCACCACGACCTATATCTTATCCTTGGCCACGCCATTTTTGTTGACCGACTTGCTCTTTACCTTTTTCATATCCTCCTATGCCTCTACCACCTCGGTCTCGAGTGTTTTGAGTCTAAGGAACCTTCTTCTCCTTAATGGTTGCCTTTACTTGGAATGCTTGATCGAGGGACTTCTCCATCTTCTTCCTTCTCTATTGCTCATACACCTCAAGCGACCTGATAAGTTCTTCCATCGAGAGCACTAACAAGTCCTTAGACTCTTTGATTGCGCAAACAATATTCTCAAAGTCGTTGGTTAACAACCTTAAGATTTTTTCAACCACTCGGCAAGTGGGCAACGTCTCCCCATTCCTTTCGAGTTGATTCACCAGTGTTTCAACACGAGAGACATACTCGACAACCCCTTCGGCCTCTTTCATCCTCATGCTTTCAAGCTCGTCTTTGAGAGTTTGAAGCCTAACTCGTTTCACACGATTATCCCTTTTGTATGTCTTTTCAACATATCTCACGCTTCTTTTGAAGATTTAGCATTTGTTATCTTCTCACAGACATACTCATCAACAGCTCAGTACAACATGCACAAAGTTGTTTTGTCATTTATTCATTTTGCTCTCAACGTAGCAAGTTAGGAAATCGTCTGTTCTTCAATATCCTATTGTTCTTGGTGCCCATTTTCAACCACATCCCATACTTCTTGGGAACCAAGGAGGGCCTTCATATATGGACTCTAGTTATCATAATTGAAGCCTTTTGATAACTTCGATAGGGGCATGCTGTTACCTAAGTTGGCCATCTCGATCAAACTCTTAAACACTCTCTCAAACACTCAAGCTCTCAAGCTCTGAGGCCAATTTGTTGACAAAAAATTCTCTGGATAAACACTCTTATATATTATAACTTGTTGTGTTTTACAATGAGTAGTACATGGTCAATTTATAAGCCTTTAGACATGGTCCTTCAACTACAAGCAATCAGTACAACTACTATCTAAATCATAATTAATGAACTCTAGTGCACGTCACAATTATTACTAGATGCACTCCTGACCATTGCATTTTACTAAGACACTTCTACCAACACCATTAAATGCAGCTACTAACATTTAAATTTAACCAACAAAACTATGGTGGAACAGGAAGCAATGCCACTACTAAAAATTCTCGTATTACATAAGAATTTTCTTGCAAATTTGCTTAAAAAGTTTGCAAGAAAAGACTTTGTCCTGCTATTTTTTCTAAGGATATAAATTGGTAGGTAATTCCTTCGTGGGTAATTATTTCCTACAAAATTATAAAATTCGTAAGTATTTCTTACAAAATTTGTTGCGAAAAGTGTTTTATACAAAATATTTTGCAAAAAAATTGACATCAATTTCCTGCAAAAAAATTGACATCAATTTCCTGCAAAAAAAAATCATAATAAAATTTATAAGTATTTCCTACAAAAAAAAATCAAAACAAAATTGATAGGAAATATGAGTTTTTTTAGTACTGCACATTGATCCAAAGCACAGGACACGGGTGCTAATGTTTGACTATAACGAGGTTGTTGAACTTGTGTGGCAAGGAACCAGTGTTCTCACTGCAGAGAATAATGCTATGCACCTTCATGGTTTTAGCTTCTTTGTTGTGGGTGTGGGAACAGGAATTTCAACAACGTGACGGACCCAAAACATTACAATTTAATTGATCCACCAGAAGTTAATACCATTTTCCTAAGAATGGATGGCTTGCAATGAGATTTGTTGCTAATAATCCTGGAAATATTTTCACACATGCTACTCATACTCACGAATAATGAAATTAGCATTTAGTTTGAAACATCACTTGATGAAATAACACTCAAATAATTTGCTTTTGCAGGTGTATGGTACATGCACTGTCATCTTGAGAGGCACAGTAGCTGGGGTATGGATACTGTGCTCATAGTAAGAGATGGAGGTACCATGCAAACTAGTATGGTTCCACCTCCTAACTACATGCCACCTTGTTATTAATAAAAACGATGTAAATCTCATTTCACCCTGTATGAATTTATTGAACGAGGGTGGAACACAGACCACAGAAACATACCATGATGTTTCACTTTAAGCTCATTTAAAGTAAAGTTTTCTTATTGCCTGTCAATGATGCTGAAGTTTTCTTTTCTTTTTTTCTTTTCCATTTGCTAGAATGCAATGTGAATCAAGTAAAGTTATAATTGGGAAACTCTTCGTTATCCCAATTAATGGTTTGTTCTTTATTTTTAATCTATTTATTTAGTATCACATCATCATATATAAAAGAAAACCATCACAGTCAAGTGAAGTCAACTCTAGTTACCAAATTGTGATTTTGTACTCTGATGGAATAGTACATACCATGTCCAGTGCATTTGATGATCCTTTCTTTACCTTAGAGGTATTGATTTATTGACATCTTCTGATGAGTGCGAGATGCTTTATGTAGACACGTTGCAAACTGTTGAATTATTGGTCCAATTTTGTTCCAACAAGAGACAAATACATTCTTATTATGATGGAGCAAATCATCTTACACAAATGACAAAGAACTGCATGCTAAAATAACGGATGTTCTAAACGACATGACAATTCAGAATTCAGAAGCTAACAACTTTTAAAACGAACTTAAATTTACAACCTTGTTCAGTTGATTATTCTGAGCAGAATCAGCATAGCATACTTTGGCAGTGGCACAGAACTTCTATAAGCACTTTTTTCCCATCAATTTAATGCAGCACGGCGCTGAACCAATTCATCCACAAATTCTGCAATATTCTTATCAGAATTTCCACCCTCATCAACACTACTCTTGGCCAGATTCTTCCACTTGATGCAATTTTTCTTTATTTCCTTTCCTTTCTCAGTCTCCAATATTTCCTTTATGCAATGTGTGATAGTTTCTTTTCTAACTATATCTTTCTCATCGGCAACAGCTTTGACTCCAATTTTCCACTCATCTCTAATAAGTTTTGCATTTGAGATCTGGTCAGTCCACAATGGCATTGCAATCACTGGAACTCCTAAACTCAAAGCTTCCAATGTGGAGTTCCAACCACAGTGTGTGATAAAACACCCCAAAGCCTCATGTGTCAACACTTGTAGTTGGGGGCACCAATTGACTATTAAACCTTTCTCTGCTGTGTCAAGAAACCCCTTTGGAAGCCTTCCTAGTTCAGAGTCTCTAATCACCCACATGAAATAACTTCCACTATCTCTTAAACTACAAGCTAGTTCCTCAATTTGCTCCTCATTCGGCCCTGCGAAGCTCCCAAAAGAAACATACACAACTGACCCTTTTGGTTTATCATCAAGCCATTTCATGCAAACTTCTGACTTTGGAACATACATTTCAATACCATAGTTCTTGTCATCTTGGAGTCTTTTGTCCAAGTACATAGATGGCAAGGTTGGTCCTATTGTCTTTAATGGCCAAATCTTCACCAGCCAATCCACAACCTAAAACGAATTTCATTTCAAAATCTATTCATCAATAACCAACTCAAAAACTAGGAAATAATATGATTCAGATCTCTCAATTTTTATCAAAATTAGCCTTACTTCTTATGCTTCCAAAAGTAAATATTTTGGCCCTCATAACTTGGTAGAGTTTGTCCCTCTTTCCAAAACAAAATCTACCAAATATAGAGAACATAGAGAACAAATCATTGTTTTTAAAGTAGAGTCTAGAACCAACTTTGATAAAAACTCAAAGGAACTTAAATCACATTTACCCAAATAACTACTAATGTCTGTAAGTCATTTCATCAAACAAGAACAGAGCAAACAAATGAAAAGAATTTTCAGCTTGTGAACTCACTCACCCCTTGCTCCAGTTCATAAAATGTGTTTGAAAGAACCCAATCTGCTTTGTCAATGTTCAAAAATTGGTTCACAACTGTATCAAAATAACCTGGATAGGTTCCATATCTGTTCAAGAATGATGGCAAGTCCTCAGCTGCAAATTTTGGCAACCCTGGCAACAAATACTCTGTCTGTGTAAGAGGCAGTTCCAGCAACTTCTTATAAGTATGCAAGTATATGGTGTTTGTTGTGCAACTCTGAGTGAAGAAAGTAGCAGCAAGTAGCCCAAAGCTTTTTGCCACATCAAGAGGCCAAGTCATGAAACCATCATAGATTACACAATCTGGAGGGTGGGTTGATCCTGCAAGCTTGCGGAGAAGCTCAGAAAGAGTTTGTGCTCCAACCCTGTTGAGGGTTTCAACATAAACCTCAAGGCTCTCTGCTGCTGCAAGGCCTCCTTCATCATAGCCATCTGAGATGCTCTCAACATCTATGGAAGTGAAGTTTTTTCTGCTAACCACCTTCCAGTTGGACACAAAAGTTACCAGTGTGATCTTCACTCCTCTCTGAATCAAACGCTTTGAAAACTCAAGCATAGGATTTATGTGACCTTGTGCAGGATAAGGTAGAACAAGACAGTGAGCTACATAGTTTTTCCTCTCCTCCATTTGTTACTCCTAGGTTTGTGTTCTCCTTCACCACACACTTGTATCCATTGCGGTCTGCTTCAAGTGCTTAAATTCAGTGGGGAAGAGACAATATCTGATTTAATAAATGCTGCAGTCAATGTAGTGAACAATATTCAAATGAGAAAAATCTATATTTAATCTTCAACTTTTGAAAGCAAGTGAATATTTAAAGAAGTAGATGCAGAAAATAATACGTGCAGAACACTGCTGATTAAAAAAACCGTGTAGGACACATCTTACGAAAATAAATGTCAATTTCAATCACATAACCTATAATGAAAGTGAAAATCAGATAAAAATACTTTCTTACGAAAAATCTGAAAAAGACCTTCAAAGCTTGAAAGAAACAATATTATCATACCACCAGTTAGTGATAAACATAAAATGTTCCAAAATTGAGATATAAAAGTACATCAACTTATTTTGAAGATACCTATTTCTTTTTTAAGGTATAACAGAGAAATAATAAAACGGAAATAAACAATAGAATCCAAATTTTAATTTCTTCCAATTTTTATAGGGTGTGTCCACAACTAACCATAATGCTATTTCGTGAGTTTTTTTTTTTTTTCTTCTTCACACTAAGGTTTGAGTTTGGATATTTATAAAAATTTCAAAATAAGTCTTTAATATAGCATAAAAACAAAATTAATCCCTAAATGTGAAATTAGTCTTTAAAAATATATTTTAATAATAAAATAATTCCACAAAACTTAATATGACGTAATTGCATAACTTTTCAACAATCAGCGATAAATATACATATTTCTTTCTTCCAATGATTAAATTGATAGCTTGAACCAAATTAATTGTTTACCTTTTAAATAAAATCAAACATGCATTACTTAATCATGTACATCAATAAAAATGAGTTCATATAGTAATATTGAAGTTGAGTTTTTATTATTGATTAAATATGTAATTTCTTATAAAATTCAGTGGTAGAGCTAACTTAGATTATGCACAACTCTTCTTAATTAGCGCCAATTTCTGGACTAATTATCTTATATTTACCTCTTTTAGTAAAAATAATATATATTTTTTGTCAATTTAATTTAACCAATTTTATTACATCCTTTTCATTTAGGAATCTTATGCCTAGTATTTCTCCATGAAAAGTTTGTTCTGATGTCTTATAAAGAATCACATAGTGAGTGGGCTGAGGAGGAACAATTTTGTGCAACCAATCGTTTAATTCTTCAAATCATATTGGGTAAGAAAATGTGTGGTGGAGTTTCTCTTTTCTTTTAGGTAAGTGAACTTGAATATATCACGTGTTAATTACTTATAATATGAAATAGTGTATATTTGTATTTGAAATGTGAATAATGTCATTAAGTATTATGAAATGTTGATGTCAGAGGCATACCATTGAAATATTTATTGATATTATATATATATATATATATATATATATATATATATATATATATATATATATATTATATATATATTTTATATATATATTCATTTTGGAGCAGAAACAATTATATTAATATATTAAAACATGATAAAGAAAAATATAAAAAAAAAAATCAATACAGAATTCATACTTATCTTATTCTTTAATTTTTTTTTTTAAGATACTTTTATACATATTAGTGTAATTGAGTTAAATACAAACTAAGAAAATCAAAACTTTCAAATATCGTAAAACTAATGATATTAGTGATATTCTGCTGACTAACTTTTAACTCTATTTATGATTAAATTTTGCCATAATATATATTTTTTTACAAAAGCATTTGTTTTAAGAGAAGAATTATGTTATTTGATCTAATCAAATTTTGATTACATTCGAAAACAGAATCATAAACTTGACTAGAAATAGAAAAGCTTGATAACAGGAGTGTGTACAGATCTTCATTTATTTGTTGTACAATTATTAATTAGTACAAGCAAGCAAGAAACACCACACAGTTTTTCCACCATAGTTTCATGGAATATTTTATATCTGAACGTTCAATTACATTATATCTTTTAATATCAAACAAAAAACTAATAATTTTACTTGTCAACTTGATTTATTTTAAATTAGTTCATATTATAAAATTAAAATATTATTTACTTCATTGGTGCTAGATAAATCTAGAATAAAGAAATGAGGTGAGCTTTGGTCACTCTCATCCAATAGTGTAAAAATCATGTTGCCACTAGACAGATGTCAGTGTTTCCAGTGGCCAACCATGCAGATAATAACCTAATTCCGTAAAAATGGTTGAATTTATATTATATTTTAGTGTAGCAGTTTAGAGGGGACAAAATATATATATATATA
>Ga0214545_1004392_pt1 | contig 26434 bp, 13 predicted proteins | sample CNSS4metaG_FD_160064 | JGI IMG/M metagenome (GOLD analysis project Ga0214545, IMG submission 160064) | Root nodule microbial communities from cowpea collected in UCLA plant growth center, Los Angeles, California, USA - CNSS4 | ecosystem: Host-associated > Plants > Roots > Nodule | place: USA... | reverse complement strand
AAAAAAAAAAAACCTTTTTTTTTTCACTTTTTGGACATTGACTAAAAGCTTTTGCGAAGACATTATGGATCCACACTAGTTATGTTAACTTATTATCTACTTGGCTAAGTAATTAATTTAAAAGAAAAATTACTTCACACTAAACTTATGCATAATTTAATTTATTAATTACACAGTTTATAAGTGTCTGAAATACCAAAAATTTCATATTAATTTGATATTTATCATGTATTAATTGATCACATTTGTAAGCAAGATAACTCTTTTTAGCTCTAAAGAACAAAATGAGATATAGAGAATTAGAAATTAGTGAATTTGATGATATTTGATTTTTTTTCAGGCATTTTGGAGGAAAAACAATAAAGATGCAATTGAGCCACAAATGTTGGCGTTGAGCCCTATAAGCAGAAAATATAAACCAATGAATCTTGGTCTTCCAGCTAAGCGGCGCAGAATGGTGTTGAGCACAAAACGAAACCGCTTGCAAGAGAACTTGAAGCACAAAATAAAGGGGCTAAATGGCCAAAGAAACTCTCCAAAGAAGAAAAACTTAAGTGTTGAGCTGAGAAGAAAACTTACCTTGACAAGAAACATTTGTTGTTAAGCACTAATGAATGAGGCTGACCACCGTCTAAAATTATCTTTAAATACAAGACTTTGTTCTTAGTTGTAGGTGTCCAGTTCTTAGTTTCTTTAAGCACTTCCTCTATATTAAAAGTAGATTATATTAGGAGAGGCATTGAATAATTAACATGCAAAGAATAAAAGATAAGTAACAATACATTAGAAGAAGAATAGATAAAACTCAACTTCAACACGCATTTATCATTATATTTTCCAAGTCTTACTTTAACTTTGTTTTTATAATCAACACTACTTTTGCAAAAATTGTTCCATTCAATCCAACCCTAAATATTAGACAATATTAACAAATCAATATGGATGCGACACTTGTTTGATACTGCTATACATCAAGTGCACTTGCTGAAATTAGTTACTACTCTAACATCTCTCAACTATCCATACTTTTTAATTATTAATAATCAATTCATTTGTAACAACATTGGTAATAAGTCTACACATTTATTTTGTCTTGATAATTAATTTTTTGTACACTTAAAAAATGTATCCAATCCAAAATATATAAAAAAAATCGAAATAACTATTCTAGAAAATATTTTCAAAATCCAAATATTCTGGAACACTCATTCTTAATTTTTTCTTTATTTTATATTTCAGATTGAGTATTTTGAAAAAAAAAATTCCACATTAAAAATACCTTCTGAAACGTTCATTTCAAAAATGTAAAAAATAAAGAGGTATAAAAAATTTTATTATATTTTTATGAGAATAATTGAAGAGTTAGAACTTTCATGGAGTGCAAGAAAAAAAGCGGACAGCAGAAGAAGCAGCCATTTTCCTTTCTTTACTTTTTTCTTTTCTTCCTTCGTCTTGATCCGTTCCACTTTATACGTTTACCTATACTTACTAATTACATTATTCATTTAATTTTTTACTAAAATGTAATGTATTAAAATCAAAATATATTCAGAACAAAAGTAAATCTAAAATAATTGTATTCATAAATTTAGCTGTGATAAAAAATTCACACCTGGGAAACTAATGATTTTTTTTTCTAACAAATTTTCCAACTCAATAGCCCTTCAATTTACACATTATTTATGCAACCATTTTAATTTCATAATTAAAATCAATAAAATAAAATGTAAAATAAATTAGCACTTCGATTTTTTTATTTCAATAAAATAATATGTACTTTTATTCATCGGGTATAGAAATTTGATGTAAGTACAGCCACTACACTAAAATTGGGTTAATGAGGGTTCGTTGTGGAAGCATACAAATTTCCTTAAGTAATATTTGGTTTGGAACTAGGCTAATGTAACTTTCTCTACTCAACCAGCATTGTTAGAGACGTTTATGAATTGATGTTATGCATGGTTAACTTCCGAAAATTGCATGCGGAGTAGAGAAGAACAATTGGCTTAGAGAAGCGTAAGAGCCAAATAAGAAGCTTGGCCAGTATCACTAACAACAATAAATCTATCTATATTTGGAAGAACATTGCAAGGACATTTAATTACAAAAATGATAGGATAGGAAGGGACTATTTGATAGAAAAGGGGGATAAGAAGAAAAATGGAAAGAAAAAAATAAAGGGGCATTGGGACTCGTAAACCTCTAAACCTACATGAAATGACGTTAGCTTGAGTGTTGAAGATCAGGAACAGATGTTGGCTGAAGATTTGATTTGTTGGGAAGTGGCCCTGAGGACTGCTGCTTCAGGGACCTAGGCCTTTCTTCTCCCTGCAAGGAAGCCACCTTCTCAGAAACTAAATGTGCTTCCAACTCAACTTCTGGTTTTCTCTTTACCTTCTTTGTTAGCACAGCTTCTGCAACCCTTACATCATCCAGGGAACTGCTTGAACTTCCCTTTGCTTTTTCTTGTTTTAGACCGTTTATTGGACTGGGTACCCGCCCAGTTGGGCTTGCATTAGAAACTTGCTTGCTCCCCGAAGTAAAACCATGACTGCTGGACTCGGGAGCTGATCTCTCTCGTTGGTTCTGTTGTGAAGTAATTGAATTCGCATCAAATCGGACGTTCTCCTCTTGCTTAGGTACCAGCAACTTTTTCCTCTTAATTTTTTCCTGGTCCTGATCAGCAACAAAGTAAACCCATGAGATAAAAATCAATATAAAATCCCGATGATCATCTGGGCATAAAAAGAATCAAATCTTATTCTTTCGTTTTTAAGATCAATTATTTTCCCTATCAAATGAAGAAAATGAATTTTTAAAACCTAAAATCTACTAAAGATACAATGTCCTCCTTTTTCATGTTATGTTTGTGAAAAGTTTAGATCCTGGGCTAGCTAGATAGTGTATATATATATAAGTAAATACAAACCTCAAATTCAAAATCAATTTTATAAGTTTGAATAGACTTAAATTTACTTTCTAAGATAATATCAAAACTTATCCCAGTAAGGTTTGTTAGATATGTCATCACTATTGGACCACCTAAATGTAATCTCATGCTCGAGATATCTAATCCTCGGGACATAAATGGGTGTCCACAAACTGATTTTGTAGGATTCAATCAGGTCTAAATTTACTCTCTAGAGAAAGTATACAGTATGAACATTGAAGAGAAACTAAAGGAAATCAAAACTTTGGAGACATGATGAGAAAAAAGAAACATGATCCTTGGAGCAACCTAGTTTTGTAAGCCTAAACAGTTTCAGTTGTCTGAATTAACATCAACTTTATAGTTTGAAAAGCGATATGTCCTTCCAGTAGAGAAGATAGATGTAATTGAAATAGAATACCATATTACCATGAAATGAAAATGGTAAAAGAAGTTTCCACTGCCTATATGATGTTCATTACTAATTTCTATGGGTAATCATTTCTAAAACTTCCAATACAACAAGAATATTAGTTTATCCTCCTAGGTCACACCAGTAGCATGGATTAAAAACCAAATTCTCAAGGATACTATTCACTGAAATCACTTTTAATAATTTCCTGCAACGTTCCTTGTAGATATCTCTATCATATAGGATTTTACAGCCTAGAGCACAGACAATCTTCTACTGAGAGAAAGTGAGGTTGAATAATGCTCCGCTAATATAAAAATCATTATTAACTGCAAAAGCCATACCTTATGCTTGTTGTACAGTGCTCTGCGCCTCTCTTTTGCCCTGCAAATTCCACGTTTGATCCCATGGTTGTCCATGTGACCTCTGGGCCATAGTTCTGCAAGCTGGAGACAAGAAAATTGAAAGTTAAGAAAATATATATTTGTTCTTCCAAAGTAAACAGATAAACTTCACACAAGTCACAACAAAAACTAAACACATATTAACTATTAAGTGGAACTAATGCCACTGAAAGACGAGAGTTGTTTGTTGGGAAAAAAGTGGTAGTCAAGAAAAGTTCCCTGAATGTATACTTCATAATACTAATAAATTCTCAAGACAAAAAATTGCAAACATTTTAATCATATACAAACATAAAAACCAAGTTGATTTGACTTTTTCATCCTCAGCACAAAAAATACAATGCAAGCAACCCAGTTGCTTGAAAAAACAGCATTGAGAGGAAGATTTAGAAAATTTGAACCACCTCAGCATACAACTTTCTGATCTGTGGACCTGCGTTTTCATCCAACCCCTACAGCAATCACAAGCAAGGTTGAATAAGAAAGCTTTATCACAACCAAGAATTTCAAGATAAATATCTATAGATGAAATCCATACATCAACAAAAAGATCGTAGAGATCACAAATCTTGTCCTCCAATGCAGCATCCATGGCAAACTTTCTTTTTGTATTTGTTTTTCCATCTGGACCAAATTCTTGAAAATCACCAGATGCTTCACCTTTCTGCTGCTGCTGAAGTGCCTGAAAACACCATGTGTTCAAAATTAAATTATCAAAATATAAGTTGGCAAATATATATAAGTGAATGTCAATATAAAGTGCCAATATAAAAGGATACAGAAAGAAAACACAAATTTGAGTATCATAACTAAAACCGATTAAATCTCTTTCCAATGATCCAATGGAAGAGCAACCAGAAAAAGGATAACAGGATAAATAATACGAATTGTGATGAGGGACATAAACAATAATGATGAATCACAAAGGCTACAATGATGAACATGCAAAACACACACCAAAGAACACATCACATGATGCTGACAAATAAAACAACAATTTAAAGAATCTCAAGCTACATATTCTAGACATTGTGAATTCATCAGAATTCAACATAAGTGAAAATACAACGCATGTAAGCCAGTTTACCAATATATGATAAAGGAAGCAAAAGCAAGTGAAACTACACTAACCTTGGATTCAAGAGTTGGGGGCAGCATCTTAATCATGTCAACAACTTCTTTCTTTATTTGTTGAAACCTATTATCCTCCTCCTGCTTTGCTGACAGGCCCATACTGATCATTATTTTTAAGTTTCTCTGCAGTAGAAAAACACTATATGAGAAGATAAGTCGTTTCAGGAATTAAGAGAACCTAAATACACATAAACCACACTGAACAAAAACAGCAAATATCAGTTCAGAAAATTATCAAGATACTATAAGATTAAAAAAGGAAAAACAAGAGAAATTACAGATGAAATTTTTAGTACTCGTGAAGACAGTTCTAATTGAATTAAAAGTTGACAAAGTATTATCACTTTTTAAGTTTTAGATTTAGAAAGAATAATATATTTCAAAATGAGACCATTGGACCTATAAATACATGAGCCTGTTGGTTATTTTAGGAAATATAGAGTTAATTCTAAGGAAACAAATTCCTGTAACTATGGGATTGTTATTAAATGCATAATCATAGTATTAATGGCAAGAGACACCTGTAATAAAGAATAAAACTATAGGAAGGATAAAACAAAAAACCTCCTAAAATCCATAATGAGTAGAACGGTTTTGACACTCCCCTCAAGTTGGTGAGTAAGTATTATTCATTTCCAACTTGGATATAATTCTTTCAGAGTTAATACAGTTCAGTCCTTTAGTGAGTATGTTTGCAAGTTGATTATAAGTGGACACATATTGGGTGCAAATCAAGTCATTGTCTCCCTTTTCTTTGATAAAATGTTTGTCCGCCACAATATGTTTAGTTTTATCACATTGCACCTAGTTGTGGGCCATATTAATCGCAGATTTATTTTCATAACATAACTCATAGGTTCACCCACTTTATCTTTAAGTCTTACAGTATAATCTTCAACAATAAAAGTTTACATTTTCCTTGGGTCATTGCGGGCCATATTAATCACAGATTTATTTTCATAACATAACTCATGGGTTCACCCACTTTATCTTCAAGTCTTCCAATATAATCCTCAACAATAGAAATTTACATTTTCCTTGGGTCATTGCTCAAAATTATGCTTCAACACTTGACATGGCTACTACATTATTTGTTTAGCTCCTCCAAGTAACTAGGTTTCCACCAAGGAAGGAGCAAAATTCGGTGGTTAATCTCCTATTCACAACTGGCCCAGCATGATCTGTATCCATATATGTTTCAAGACTTTAACTCTTGTTTCGTTTAAAAAAATCCCTCTTCCTAGAATCCCTTTTAAATATGAACAATTCTAAGAGTAGTTTGTAAATGAGCCTCCTTCGGTTGGTGCATAAATTGGCTTACTAGATCCACAACAAAAACAATGTTTGGCCTAGTATGTGATAAGTAAATAAGTATGTCAACAAGTCATTAATACATTTCTTTGTCCACTACGATATCCTCCACTCTACTTGTCAACCTTATGTTTGAATCAATTGGACTACTAGTTAGTTTGTAGGTTGTCTTCCCTATTTCAATGACGGTATGTCCCATTATGATGAAAGATAGTACAAGTAAGGGTTGATAGTAAGATATCCATGGTTAGAAATACTTTCGCTTGAAGGAATGTACCAACGTTGAAGGGACTCCACTCTTGAGAGGGAGATAATTAGAAAATCCATGTATAAGTGTATGTCTCACATTGAGTAGAAATGAAAAAGGTGAGCAACATCCAAGGAACCAAACCCACAAACCTATTGCCTTAAGATTTTAAGTTGAAGATTGTGTCAATCTCTTATGTGAGTTTGGACTCATGTCTTATTTGGTATTGTATTATATCTCCACGGTGAATCCCCTCTCAAAACACTATTTTAGTAAGTGGGTTTATGCATAACTAAACATCACAAAATCGGCATGTAAAGTGAAGATTTCACCTCACTTATATATATATATTCTTATTCTTAGATATTTATGGATCGGCTAATAGTAATAGCCAAATAATTGACTTACGATACTTGGGATAAGAAGCTCTCAATAACTTTGATACCATTTCAAATGTAGAAAGAATAATATATTTCTTCTATGTTTCAATAATGAGGCCATTGAACCTATAAATACATTAGCCTGAAGAGCTAATTCGAAGGAAATAAATCCATGTAATTATGGGATTGTTTTAAATACATGATCCTAGTACTAACGGCAAAATACAAATGTAATAAAGAATTGAATTATTGGAAGGATAAAATAGAAGACTTCCTAAAATAAATAATGAGCACCACGATTTTGACATTAATAGATGGTACTGCCATAGCTTCATAGTTACATCACATTAACGCACTCAAACAGAAGCAAAAACGGGAAAGGAAAATTGAATGATTTTTCTAAGAAAATCACCAAAATTAACTAGTCTCTCAATGGACAATCCTAAATAAACATGCAAATGGTTAGGTCAAGAATGCCCACAAACCATATTTTATTGGTCTTAAATGATATTCTAATAATTAAATTAACTAAAAAAATGTACAAAACACAGAAACAGTAGACAGGGAACTTGAGAAACAAGCATACTCAAACACAGCTTTTGGATATCAACTATATATGTCAGCTAAAAGAAGCGGAGGGGAGACTAAAGTTGGAAACTGAAAGAACTAACATTAACGTGTTGTCTGTTTATATTTAACAGGATGCAATACCTTTAATGTTCTTAGCTGAATCAGATGGCCAAGAATACTCATAAGACGGTTAATTAACTCTTTTGATACTTTCCCATGGGTTGCCTGATGCAGCAAAAACATATAATTAATATTTCAATGTTAAAAGTCTTTAAGTAAACAGTATAAAATAGTATAAATCTCCAGAAGCATAAAGCCAACAAAGTATCATTTTCCAGTACCGCCAGTCTAGCAACTTTAGCAAGCTTTAGCTTTATTTCTCTAGGCAACCTCCTTTTCACAGCATCCTGGTTATCCACTGCTGGTGGCCTGGCTGTAACATTATTTCAAAGGAGCAAAGGAAAAAGAAAAGTAAAATTTAGCATCAGAAGGAAACACTTCACAATTCCTATCCATGTTAATTGAGAACATTAATTCCAATCTTACATTCTGCAACCATTTTTTCCAACTCACGAAGAGCCTTTTCAAGCATTGAAGTTTTTGGCCTAACACTAGAACCCTCTTTCTTCTGCATGTTTTCATATTTCTGCGTAACATTCAAATAAGTTCATCATCAAGAGAGAAACTAATAGAACATATACAGTTTCATCCATAGATATTCATATGCACAACCATCATTATCTCTATAGTTCAAAAGTTATAGTTAAAAGGATAGTTTACTTTGTTATTTCAATTGCTTTTAAATATAACACACCCCATCCCTGCATGCCAACATCCTTTAAATAAGGTAATTGTCATTTCAAATGAAAATCATGCTTCATGACAACCAAGAGAAATAGTCAAAGGCCTGGGTAAAAGCAGTACTAGTACAGAACTAAGTTATGGTACTGCTTAACATCTACCAGCATCTTCATGCAAAGAAAAGGGATCAACAAGGCTTATTCTATTGCCCTATTAATCGGTTCACCATTGGGGAGTTTATCTCTCTTTTCATCTGACACATAGCATGGATTGGATTGGAATATTTTTGGAAGGTAAAAGTTTTTCCCAAGAATAAAAGTTGTTCTCAAAAATGCTGGCATGTTGGTAAATATCAAAGTGATACAAAATGAAAAGGATTTTTTATACAGTAAAAGGTTTTGAGGCCTGTGATTCAACATTACCAGCTACTCTTTGGCTTAACTTTCATTTTTCCCAACAATTTATTATTGTAAATACAAAACCAACTACAACAAAAACACTTCATACACCATTTTTGTAATTTTACTATGAAAACCGATTCTTCTATGCAATGCAATCAAAATAGACTATCTTAAAATCACCTTCCACCTAACATAATCAAACACGACTAATTTCATATAATTAATAACAATAACAAATGACTATAAACATATTGAATATTGAAATAATCATTTTCGTTGATATCTCAAACATAGGCAGTGTAATTCTTCAGTTTCAGAGAACTTGCTCCCTTAGTTGCAAAAGTGGTTCTGTTGAGAGAATGCTCTTTTGAAAGCAATTGTTGAAAGTAACATGAGCCACTTGGGACTTCGAGAGGGGTAACCCTTTTGTTTAGTAGAAAAAATGAATTGATGAAAACAATACAGTGCAGAGGACCTCTTTTGTTGGTATCACTGTTTTATTCAAGTATTTATCAAATCAAAGTTGAAAAAGGGAGCACAGAAAGCAAACAAAATAAAAACTTACTGTTGCTTGGGTAGCAGACTTTCCCTCAGACAGGTTAAGATCTGGCAGTTCACACATACCACTTTTTTCTTTTGTCCGAATAATATTTTCCAAATCATCAATACTATTTGGGGGTCTTCCAGGTTGGGATTTGGAATGTGCATAAGCACTTTTCTCATTGTACTTCTGATGAGATGCATCTAACGATCCAGTTCCGTCTTTACATTTATCACTAATGCTCTTAGATTGAAAAACTCCTATCCTTTGCTTGTCAGCATCTTTTGCATCTGTTACACCGGGAACATCATCATTTGATGTTTTCAAAGAGATGGAAGAGTCCAATGTCGGTTTAGTATCAACAGTTTTCTTTTTTGAAATAATTCCAGAGACATCTGACTGATTTGAAAGTTTCAAGTCTTCATAATGTTCATCCGGTGCAACCAAATTCTCAGATGAATTTAACATATTTTTTGCATGCAGTGAAGCTGTTTTGCCAGATGCTGGCCTGCCAACTTTTACATTTTTATTTGATCCATGGCCATCGCTGTTTTCACCACCATTCTTCATTATATCTTTTCTGCGTCTTTTCTTTGGTTGCTGGTTAGGTGGTGCAGGAGGTTCATTTCTTGTAATATAGAAAGAAACAACAATCAGTAAGAAGAATTTTTGATTGGTTGTTAGACTCTATTTGCTCCCATTTTCAACAAAATATATTCAATAAATTGCTACAATTTTTTCCTTAGTTGAATTGAAAAGAAAAATTGTTTGCCAATAAGACAAATTCATGTCAATCTTGTAAGGAACACAGAAAAAACTTATAAGGCAAAACTATCTAATAAAGATAAGCATGGTCATAGATATCTAAAAAACCAAAAAGGTTATAACTCATGAATAAATATAGCCAGCTAAAAGACGAGGCTATTTAAAAGCAAATACAATAAAATGGTAACAATAGACCAACCTCAGGTATCAACAAACAAAACAAAGTAAGTTGAAAGTAACCCTTCTATGATTTGTTTTAACCTTGTGTGTATTGATAAGAAACAAAATGCGATATTCAAAAACCACAAAACTTACATGCGTTCCAGTTTCCCCCTATTTACAAAGAACCCATCATGTTTGATTGCAGAATTATCAACCTCAAAATATTCATCCTGCATAAGGAACAATTTAAGAACATAAAAAAATATCCAAAAACAAAAAGTCCATCACAAAAAACAGTACTATTCCTGTTTCAGCAATACAAGGTCAAGAGGGTCATAAATGAACCAAATAAATATGTGAAGTACCTACCAGTTCAGCATCATCTATAAAAGAGTCTTCGGTATCATATTGATCATCATCAGGAACATCAAGCAGATCCTCATCGTCACTACTATCCTTGCCCTGAAACAATTGGGAGTCCCATTTATTCCCAATAAGAAGCTACATATTAATACTTAAACACACATTTACAATATTAATAAAAGGTTCAAAAAACAAATTCATGCTGCTGATGAAGAGCATAAAGTAAAAATCCTAGTAAGAAAAAAAAATACCATGTAAAGGCGTTCAATCTTCTCTATTACAGCACTGAAACGGTTTGGCTGAGAGGGATCATTTTCTTCAACATCAACAGGTTCACCCTTAAAAAAAATGGGCAGAGACTTCTGAGAATAGTGCAGCATAAGAGAATGCATAATTTCAAAATGACAATAAGCTGGATTTTACAATGATATACAATATAAAAGCGCCTGGAAAATAATTTTGTGGGAAGGGGATGGTGCACGGAAGCATGAAATGAGAATTTGGTATCAAAAGCCTATCAATTACAAAACAACATAGTGAAGAATTAAGAAAATAAATTCAAAATAAGAAAACTCGAAACCAGGAAAAATCGTATGCCAGATGCTAGTGAAGTAGAGCATATCTACAACTGCAAGTACATATCCACTAACCGCTACATCTTACGTTATTCTCAAATATTAAAGGCTACTAGATCTTAGCACTCGAACCGTATCTATTAATGAAAGCGTAAAACCAATCTCATAAAATTCTCATCATTATGCAAATATGCACAGAAGGAAGAACCCCTGAGGTATGATAAAGCAGATGCTTGTTAAATAGGGGGAGAATTTATGCAAATAATAATGATTAACGTATGAACCAATATTATTGGTTTAAACTAATGAAATAAATTTCAGCACAAAATCTTCGAAACTGGTTTACCTCACAAACATCAAAAGAATCACGTTACAGAACAATTGCTCTTACATTCCTGGTTCACATTTTAGTACTCGGATTATACTTCTTTTCTTTAAAAGCTCAGATTAACCATACCACTTTACATCTACTCAACTCGTATTAGCTACATCATGCCCAGTAAACACTGAAATAGGATCCTACATTAGGGTAAAACGACAGATACAGCACCATTCAAAATAACGAACTTGAAGTCAACTAGGATTGATAGTTTCGAAGAACAATAACTCCAGTTTAGCACAAAAACCCCTTTCAAACCCGAAATTCGATCCAAAAACAACACCGTACCAAAATGCAAAAAATTGAAGCAAAACACTAACAGCGAAAGCTGAAAATACTTCACACATAGCAGCGAATTGACAGTGCTGTCAGAAACAACATCGAGAGAGAAACTGAGCGAGATGGAAGAAAAGTCTCACCGGAGCGATTGCGACTTGTTGCGGTGCCGAATTGGATCCGTTAGGCTTGCTAGAGTCCTTCATCAGCTTCTTCCACGAAACTATGGTCGTCTCACCAGGCCGGAGGTCCACCGTGAACATTTGCCGGTCACCTTTCTTCACGAACGACGACGACGCCCTCTTCTCCTCCGCCATGAGAATCCAATTCACCGACGATACAGAAATTCAAGAATTAGGGCGCGAGAGAGAAACATTAGACAGAGAACAAGTGAATCGCGCGGGATTCAAACATAAAGTTTCACAACAAATTGATTCCTGGAAATTAAAGAAAATCGAATAATATGAGTGTCTGTTGGGGTTTTAACTGCAATTCGAGTTTGATTGTAAAAATTTTCTTGCTCCCTCTTTTCCAAGAAAAAAACAGGGAGGGAAAAGGAAACTGGGTCGGGTAATATTATATGGGTCGGGTTCGAGTAGAACTGTATTGAAATAGCTTTATAATAATTTTTTGTTGGATACCTTTACACTAACTGTTATGAACTACGTGATGTCTGCTTTCAACAAAAAGTGTTGTTTGGTTTGTTTACCCTACTAGGTATCTAATTCTATTACTTCCAAAAATATCATGTGTTTTATATTTATGAAATAATATAATTTTAAATTTAGTAAGAATTTTGCACATATTTCTATATATTATCAAATATCTTTAAGATGTCTATTTTTAATATCTTAATATAATAATTTTTTATCATACTTTATTTATATATTTTGTAACATGTAGGTTAAAATAAATATTTAGTTTTCTTTTCGGTTCAATCGTGTCAATTCAATTTTAATATTTTTTTATTCATTCATATCTCAATTTTACTCAGCATAAATAATTAACTGTAATAAAATATTTTTTCATGATTTTTTTATTTTTTCTCAAAATATTTAATTTTTTATTTGAAAAAAAAAATATCTACTTATTAACCTATCAGAATGTCATATATGTTAAAGTCAATGTTTTATATTTAATTTGGTTAAACTTTAATATTTTTTTTATTCAATAAAATCTCAACATTTGTAAATTTTATTCAATAGGCTATAAATAATTAACTGTAATGAAATGTTACTTGATGATTTTTTTGGGTTTCTTTAATTTTTTTAATTTTTCTCAAAATATTTAATTTTTTTATTTAAAAAAATGTCTACTTACTAACCTATTAGCATGTCATATATCTAAGAGTTAATATTTAATGTTCAATTTGGTTTTTATATTCGTTATTTTAATTTAATTCCAATGTTTTATTTAAATGTAACAATCTTGTCCATCTCCAAATTGATACCAAAATTAATTTTTGGCTTAATTACTCGGAATATATCAGTTTGGTTCCAAAATCTTAAAATGGTACACACTTTTAAGTTTGTTTCAGTTTAGTACTCAAATTGGAAATTGTGCATCAATGTAGTACACTCCGTTACTTTTTCACAGCATTAACGGCGTGACACGTGTCAAGCCTCTGGTTTTTTTAATTTTTTTAATTTTTTTTAATTTAAAAATAAAAATTGTCACATGTCAAATCCTTGGTTTGAAATGTGACATTGGCAATGACACGTGGCAAGGTACCGCCACGTGACAAGGTATTTGTCAAGTGTCATTGTCTTGATTTCAACTTAGTCATCATATATGTCTAATTGTTTCAATTTAGTAACCATTTATTTGTTTCAATTTAGTCTTCGCTTTATTTGTTTCAATTTTGTCCGAATATTTTTTTACAAAATAAAAAAATAGTGTGTCTCCCTTAAGACCAAGTTATTATTTATATAAATGTTATATTTATATTTTTTATTAAAAATAACTTATAAAATTAAGTATTGAAATTTATATTAAAGTTGAGTGATAAAAGTCATGAATAACAAATTTACCTAAACTTTGTTATTCATGAGTATAATAAATATCAATATAACATTTATATAAATAATAAATTTTGTCTTAAAAGAAAGACAATATTTCTCTATTTTGAAAAAAAAAATGAACAAAATTCAAACAAAATAAAACAGTGACTAAATTGAAACAAATAAACATATATGGGTACTAAATTGAAACAAATAGACACATGTGAAGACTAAATTGAAATCAATACAATGACACTTGAGAGGTACTTTGCCACGTGTCACTAACAATGCCATGTGTCATACCAAGGATTTGACACGTGGTAATTTAAAAAAAAAACAAAAAAAAAACTAGAGGTTGACATGTGGCACGTCGTTAATGACGTTTACGCAAAATTAACAGTGTGCTACATTGATGCATAATTTCGAATTTTGGTACTAAATTGAAACAGATTTAAAAGTGGGTACCATTTTAAAATTTTGGAACCAAACTGCGTATGTTCCGAGTAATTAAACCTTTATTTTATATAAATGTTATAACGATGTTTTTATTAAAATTCACATTTTTATTAATATATTTTTTATTTAGGTTAGAATTAATTTAAAATTAAAACAAATTTAAAGGATGAGAACTAACACCATTGATCTAAAAGTTTAAGAAGTTGAGAAAAAGTGATTTTTAAGGAGTGGTTTAGGGTTTCATTTTTAAAAATCACTTTTTAACCTCTTAAACTTTTAGATGAGTGATATTAGGCTTCATCCTTACAAATTTTATTCTAATTTTAAATTAATTGTAATCATAAACCAGAAAAAATTAATAAAAATATCATTATAACATTTATATAAAAATTAAATTTGGTCTCCATTTGAAAAAATAAACAAAATTGTTCTATTTAAAAAAATTGAGATTAAATTGAACAAAAATAATGAATCTAAAACATTGACTCTAATCCATGACACACGATTAGATTGACACGTGCACACTTTTCAAAAAAAAAAATAAAAAAGAATCACAAAGTAACACGCGGCAGACACTGTTCATTACCGTTAATTATTTAAACGGCATTAACAAATAAAACTAAATTGAAAAAAATTGACGAAAATTGAGACCTGGTTACAAAAATATATATTAAAATTTAATTGAGCCAAAATAATGACCAAATGTATATTTTAACCTAATATATATTATGATGTAATAATTGATTATCTAAATCTCACAAATATTACAATATAAAAATTGATTATGTAATAACTCCAAAGAATTTGTTTAAATATATTTTTTTACTCATGACATAAAAAGCCTAAAATATAATACTTTCATCACATGGAGTACTGAATATTTAATTATGAAACTCAACTCTCACTTTCATACTCTCTACACTCGTATCGCCACTGTACATATTATACATATTTTCACTCTTGACGACTTGGGCATCAAAAAGTCATTTGTATGTAAATATGATTTATCCCCTTTGAAACTTAGCTTTCTCACCAGGAAGCAACAACTTAACTTTTAAGAGTCATATACTCCACCCTGGAGACATTTCGTCAAATACCGGTTAGAACAAATTTGATTTTTGGAAAACTTTAATTTTTTTTATTGTTAACTAAATTAAAAATAAACATTTGGATGAAATTAAAATTAATTATGCCATACACTGATTAAATGATCCTCACCGTGTATATTAGATGAGATTGTCCATATGTTGATTAAACAAGTTTAGCAATATATTATACGAGTATATTCATACACAGGTTAGTCGAGTCTATCCATCCATACACAAGTTAGTAAAGTCTATCCATACACAAGTTATACAGGTTTAACAATGTATAATACATGAATTTGTCCATACACAAGTGAGACAAGTATATTAGTATGCATTAGACGAGTTTGTTCATTTACATCTTAGATGAGTCAAACAATATATATTAGACGTGTATATTCATACATTGATGAGACAAGTGTATTAACACACATTGGACGAGTTTGTCCATTCACTAATGACACAAGCATTTTAATATATAATAGACAAGTTTGTTTATACACATTAAACGAGTTTATTAATATATATTAAATGAATTTATTAATACACATTAGATAAGTGATATCTTCTTAAAAGATCTTTTGAATTTTCTTTATAATTTTTATCTTTTAATTAAATATATGAAATAATAATTCATATAACAAAAATTAAATGCAATATTAGTGAATATTAAAGAGTACTTATTCAAAATTAATGTGGAATTCAAAGGGTTTTGCCTAATTTATCCCATGAAAGGATGAACTTTGTAATATGATGATATGTATGAATTTGACAGGAAATGAGACTTCTATTAGTGAGAACCTTTTGGAGTTATGAATTATAAAAACTCAATTTTTATCTTATCATGTATCCTATGACAATCAATGCCATGACTTATCAATCACCTTCTCATTTTTTCAGAAATACGTCACGACGTAAATATCATTCTTTGAACTAAATATCATAACAGTCTCCTCTAGTTTTTTCAGTAAGTTGTCTCATGCTCGTTGAGGTATACATCTCATGCATGAAATTATGTATTAACTGTGGTCAAATAATAGGTGAAATGATATGTCCAACAAATACAAATCTTAATACGATGGACTCTAACTCATAACTCTAATATTATATAAAATTATAAGAGAGAAAATAAACAAAACTATAATGTATCGTATGTGTGAATGTGTTTACAAAAGAAGATATAACAACTATATATTAAACACATGGCATATGAAAACGATGAATAACCATACAATAAAAGAAACTAACATACACTAAGACAAAATAGAAAATAGAAAGACAACGTATATACATTCCTGACATATATCTTTACATTTACCAAGTACTTTTTATTATGAATGTAACTTTAGACCTATCTTTTGTGACTTGTTTGTGAATTTATAATTTTATTACATTTAATTCATTCCATTATCACACAAAATAATTAATTGTTTCACATAATTTTTGCACGTTAATTTGTTTTTTATTGAATAAGGTATTTTTCATGCATTAATCATCGTGAGACATTATTTATATGCATTCAGACATTATTTGTACACAAAATCTAATTGGTTACATTGATTTGTTTGTTGCTCTCAATGAGAGTGATCCCATTTTAATAAAAAGTTGGATACCCATTCCTCCAATTTGACACTTTCACCATGAAACAACAATTCTTAAGGCTATCTATCCATTCTGGTGTATAAGGGGAGGATGAAATTCCTTCTAAAATTATCGTTGGTCCTTATTTGTAAAATACTTGATTCCATCATTGAAATTAGAATTCCTATAATACTTATGTTATATTTGTATTTTGTTGTGAATTTAACATCATTGTTTGAATTTAAATTTTTTATTTTCTATTTGAATTTTGTTTGGATATAAACCTGATATTTTGGACAACTGAATATGTACAATGAGTATATTTTAATTGAGATATTTTATTTTTCTTTTGGAGTTTACGAGTTTATGAACTTTGTGGAATGGTTACATTTCTAAAAAAAAAAAAAAAATAATATCCATCTAAGATATTAATCATACGAGTGATGATTTTCAGAAGTTTTTAGATACACATACTTAAAACGCAGCGTTCCCCAAATCTTATCCACCATGAGTTACACTTACTCACTGTGTTCCTCTTTTCCTCCTTAAACCCTCTATACAAAACCCACCACCATCATCACCACCACCATGACTACTTCTTCCACTACCTCCACCTTCTTCTTCTCTTCGCCGCCACTCTCTCTCAATCCCCATTCACATCGCTCTCTCCTTCCCTTCAAACTCAAACCACTCTCCATTTCCCACTCCTCTTTTCTCCTTCGCACGCCTTCCAGGTCTCCACACAACCCTTTCCTGACTCGCGCCGAGGACGACGACGGTGACTCTGCCGGCCCCGACCACTACGAGATGGAGGAGGACGAAATGGAGGAGCTCGACAACAAGAAGGACTTCGACATCGAGTACGACTCCCTCCTCCCTGTCGCCGTCGCTGCCGACGAGGACATCACCATTGTCGAGAGTGGCAGCTTCGTCTCCACGCAGGGCTGGAACTCCGACACCGTCGTCGACTACAAAATCAACGAGGAGGAATTCCACAAGATCAGCCTCGTCGATTGCGACTTCTTCATCCGCAAGCCCCCCGACCCCGACAACGACGTCTACGATTTCAGAGAGGTTCGTAACCCTACTACGCTTCCAGTTCCACCTTTGTCTTTTCGTTCTCGTGGCTTTCAGCTTTTCATCGTGGAGTACTTGAACTGAATCTCTGTTCGTAGATGTATGTCACTCCTCCAGATACAGATGTTTATTCAATTCCCAGGGTTCTCGCTCCAATGCCCCAGAAGGTAAATTTCACTTCATTTAATTAGTTTTCTCCCCCCTCTCTATGTAAAATGTAAACAACGAGGAATCATTCTGGATATGATTTTTAGAGTAATTCATTTTTCGTATATAATATTTAATGTGTTTAATGGATGTTGTCGTTTTGGTTAAATGTGTAGTACATTAGATGTGCGCAGAGTGATTACGGAAGCTACAATGTGACAGAGCCCCCTATTGATGCGCCTCGAGATCCTTTATATAAAACTGAGAGGGAGATCCTGAAGGTATGAACAGCTTGTTCTATTTGAGGCTGCAATTAATACGTCAATTGCAGTTACTGTGCTTCTTACAATTCTGTGTTTTAGTTAATTAAATGTAATGAAAATTGGGGATAAGAGATGGATATACGAATTATAAGAGTAAATGTGACTGTGTGAAGGATTGCATGCTCTAGAGTTTGTCTCAAGAGTTGTGAGATATTACTGAATAATCCTCTCATAGAATCCAGTGGGGCGATGAGCTTTACTTTAGTTGTCTCTCGAAGAGGGTTCTATCCCACTTGTAGGTAGGCGATCTGTCTGTGTGGAAATTCTGATCTGGTTTTCATTGTGTTAGGATTTGTGTGTGTGTGTGTGTGTGGAAATTCTGATCTGGTTTTCATTGTGTTAGGATTTTTTTTCCCCTCTCCTTGAGGGTGGTAGTTGTTTCTTGCGTCTTTGCTTATAGGTATCATAGTCTAGAAAAAATTGATTCTAAATTTATATCAACAAGTCCAAGCATTAGAAAGAATAAATTAACATAGTTACTAACTGAATGTCACTCTTTGGTTTTTGGCTAAAATGTCAACCTCAGTGAACTTATTTCCTGTCACAGGTATACTTGACAAAACACTACAAAAATCGGAGGTTGGGTGATCCTGAGTTTGTGCTGGATTTTGAAGAGATTTATGTTATTGATTCCAAAACCAAGTCAATTACCAGAGCTAAAGTTTTGGTAACTCTTTTTTTATTCTCAGTATAGTTGCTTGTGGAATATTTTCTGCTGGAAATTGCAGAACTAGTCTTCGTTATTTTTCTCAGCGTTGAATTTAAATTACCTTTATTGTTTTACTGTTAACCAATTTCTTTCTCAGTGCTAGACACTGTATTCTTGGAACCTTTGCTCAAACCTAATGTTCTTGCATATAGCGCTAGGATCTTAGTTATAATCCTGAAAAATACCATCGCATGATAAAGCTCTGGTTTAATTTTGGATTCATGCCAACTTCTAGGTTGTACTGTTATTTTCTATATGCATAGATGTGTTCAAATTTCATGTCAATTAGAGATATTACCAATCCAATCCTTATAGAGTCTTAGCAGTTCTCCCTTTATAAGAAGATTTTGTCTGATTGAGCTGAATTCTAGTCTAAATTTAAAGATGATATTAAAGCCCATATTAGATCTTAGGTCCCAAACCACTGATGTGGGCTCAGAAATGTTCTTTCCACCTCTGCAAATTTCTATTGTTAGTCGAGAACTGAGATTGACATTGTGTTTTATACAGCTTTTTGTGTGGGGTACATCGATTGCTGTATGATTTCTTGTACTGCATATAAGCATGACAACTCCAGATGGGTTTTCCAATTTTATTGGCTTTACATTTTTTTAGTGTCTGTAATTTAGAATTCTTGCTACAATAAAGTTTCCCTGACTGTCACTGGTGAACTATTTATCAAAAATGTCTATGAAAACTGATGACTGTTTTAATAGTTTCTGGCCATGACCATATTTTACATTTTACTGCCTTAAGAAACTTACGAATCCAACCAAAACTGCTGAAATCTAATTGACGTGTCAGAACTTAGAACTCGTTACTCTGATTGAATTTCTTTGCCTTGCATGGCTCTTTCACTTGTCGCTTAAAGTGCTTAAAGGAGAGTTTTTTCATAAACATGGGAATACTTTTTTTTCTTCTCTCTTCTCACTCACCCCCCCCATCCAGGCTTATGTTTGAGATAATTGGGACTCATTATTGAGTTTTCCATAATGTTAATATTTACACTAATCATAAGTTGGCCTTTGTGTAGGTAACAGCACCAGGAGGAAGAACAAGAGATAGAAGGAGTGACTTACTTGTTATATCTGATCGTGGGAGCTCCTTCAAGATAATACATGCGGTGAGTATTTCTTTCCTGAACCATTTGCTAATTGTTATTTATCTTTACATTATACCTCTGATATGCCATCTTATCTGCAGAGTGAAAAAGAGGATCCAACGACAGTTATAGAAAGGCAAGAGTGGGAGACTAGCAGAGCAGAAATGGAGAGACATCTTAAAAAGCTAAGAGACTTCAGCATTTCCAACTGGTTTTGAGTGATAAAAGGTATTCCAAGAGTGCCTCATGGATAGACACGGTATGGTAAGCAGGTCGAACTTGGGCACGCATTGAAGCAATTACACTCAAGCTTTCATTTCTGAAATTGGTGCCAGTTGCTTGATCATATGCATATTTGTTGTAACTTGATGAAGATTCGGCTGTTGGAATTCAGTAATCTATGAGAATGATCTTCCAATATGCTGTTATCACCTACAGTTGAATGTAGTCTGGAATCTGGGTGGGAAATAGATCTGGGTTTGTGCACCAAACTCTGATCAAATCCGCTGAATTAAAAATATTTCTTCACGGATGCATGTATATATATGCTATTGATTAAGAAATGAACGTAATCGCAGTTCAAACTTAGAATAATTTGAAAGTTAGTTAATATTGCTGTCTTTTTTTAAATCTGATCAAAAACACCTAAAATAATTAAACATTGACTTTTAGAGAACTTAATCAAACCCATTACTTTTCTAAAAGCAATTAAATTAAACAAAAGATTATTGTGGAAAAAAAAAAAAAGATGAAACAAACGGACTCTTAATTCTCCTGAGCTTTAATTACTTTTCAATGAACCTTTTTCACAATCAATCCTCAATTTTTCAAACACAAGGTTAATTTCTCGTTCTATTTCATACATTTAATCTGTAAAGTGACAATTGCCATTTCAGTTTTTTTTAGTCTAAACAATTTCTCAGATTCAAATTCCCAATATCAAACATCTCGGTTCGAATTACAAATAATACAAAAACAAAACTGCTACATTTCAATGAAATACGAGTCAATAGCTTCTGACAAATCTCATTGGAAAACAAAAACAAAACAAAATCATATAGCTCTAAAGGTTGTAACAGTGCAGGTGAAGGGTGAAAGTGGTCCTAAGGGCTGCAATGTTTATTTGGGTATAACTAGAATCTCTGTTCTTGAATTCCCTTTTAGGGTGTGCCTATGTTTCCAGGTCTTACCATTCCAGGCCTATAAAAAATGAAGAGATGTAGAAAAGATGAAATGGAGGTGTGAGATGTTGAAATTGTAGCACGCAAAAAATGAAGCAGGGAACATTTCCTTTATCCCAAGGTCAGATTGTGGAGATCACACTGTAGTAGTAAACTAACTTTGAGTACAATGCTTGGCCTCCTAGCCTGCATATATAGATCAGATGCTGTTAAATCAGAACCTTAGTTGCTTCCCAAACAAAACCAGCTTTCTGAAATTGACTTGGAATGGTTAATTGAAGTTGAAGAGTTGAAAAAAAAAAGGGTTCTCTCTGCTAAATCAAGTACATATATAGATTGGTGGTAGGTGAAGCCTAGCTGTTCTTCCTAAATCTCTTTTTCATGGCTGCTCTGCTCACTGCACCACAACAATCCAAGTCTCCTGCACTGACCTGTTAGATAATACTGATATTCAATAACATTTTGTGGATTCAAATCACCATGTTTCTTCAAAATTTAACCACAAAACTCTCATTTCTGTGTTTGTTGAACAACTTTTTTTCAAATACGTCAGATTGATTGAATACTTATTTGAATGTCAAATGCATTTTTTATCACTTCAAATTCATCTACTCTACTGAATTTTGTGATTCTCAGTATTTTTAACCGATAACAAAAAATGTAGGAGTCATAAGGTAATTTAGTTTTTAGATGAAAGGAAATGGAGAGAAAGATCTAGGGTTCGGTTCAAGTTAGTTTGATGAGCTTAGAAAAAAAAAAAGAGATGGTAGATTCAACTTAAAAAACTAACAACTAATCTTTACCGGTAAAGAAAATTTATTTATTTTTTTCACATTTTTTTTCTAATTTTATCCTTTAAAGTGATTTTTTTTAATGTAACCATTTTCTTATTTAATATGTATTTTTTAAATTTAATATTTTCCTTTAAATTAAATAAATAAAAATTATCTACAAAGTAATTAAAAACTATTTCAAACTAAATCGTAGAAATTATTAATAATTTTTTTATAATTATAATTTCATGATTTTGTGCTATTTGCAAAAAAAATGTGAACACGCATTTGTTTTCGCAAATTCATTTTGACTTTTTACGCTCCATTTGTTACAGTAAAATTCACTTACAATATTAATATTTAGAGTTTGAGCTAATAATTATTAGGAGTAAAAAGAGGTTACAGTAAATTTTAGTAGGTCTGAATCTAACGTATTTAAAAATATGAAGTTTTGGTTTGACCAATTATATGTTAATTTATTATTATTATTATATTATTATTAATTTATTTTATTTAAATGATTTTTTCTATTAGTAAAATATTTATTCGAATTCCCCAATGTAATTCTTACAAATTTTAATTAAGTTATTTATTTCTTAACAATATAACCTATTGTTATGTTAAAATTGACGTGGTTAATTATAAATTATATTCTACATAAATTAAAAATCATCGATATTTATTTGTTAAATTATTGATTAAATAAAAAATAACCATGTATTTTTAAAAAGTAAGCTACTTGGTTCAATCTTGTATTAACAATAGGATCAAAAGAATAAATAAAATAATGAAACTAAAAATAAAGTAATTAAACCTTAGTAAAATAGGTGTAAAAATTTATAGTTGATAACATATCGATTATAAATGGTCCTAAGACAAATAAAAATAGTTAGTTATTTTTAATTAATGATGGCATAAATTATAATTTATTTCAAAATCATCATTGCATTAAGTTATAGTTATATTTCATGAGATTGTTCTTAATTTAATAAACACTTAAATTTCAACAATAACTGTAAGGCCCATTAAGAATATTTTGTTTCTTTCTATCCTAAATTTGAGGGGGTGTCCTTTTAAGTGGGCCTAAGGGCTGGCCCAGTAGATAAAACCATTTTTCGTTGCCCTAAGTCACACTCCCCACTAATTTTCATAGAACCTAGGACTGCAGCCGTCAACCCCTCTGTTAGGGTTTGCTTTCACTGTCACGTTGAGCTAAGAGAGCTTGTTACTCCATGTAAGTATTCCTTCTTGTTCGTACTGGTTCCTTTTCACCTTTTTCGTAATTGCAGTTAAGAGCCTCTGTTAACTCCATCTTCTGGTTCCGTTCCACCCTGTTTTCAGCCCCATAGTTCATCCTTAGAACTGCTGTGCTCGTGGTCGTGCCGTCTGGGTCTCTACTAAGCTTTTCTAGGTACGGGGAAGTTAGAGTCGGAGTTTTGATTGTTTTCTGAATGAGTTAGAGTTTGTTGGATGTTGTATGCACTGTATGATTTGTTGAATGCGTGAACGACATGTACTGTTATTTGGGTGCGAGCATGTGACTGTTGCAGGAGAAGCAGTGGCGAGATCTGTCAATCTCGCCCAGGCGAGACTTGCAGGTGCAAACCAAGGGTTTCGCGAACCCTCGCCCAGGCGGAGGACTCTGGTTTTGAGCGAGGTCAGTCTCGCTCAAATGAGAGCCACTTGCCTAAGTGAGGAGGAGTGAAGGCCTGGAATGTTGTTGTGGTTTAGCCCAGGCGAGAGACCTCACTGTTGGGCGAGAGGTTGTCTCGCTCAGGCGAGCCAGGACTCGTTTAAGCGATCCTGCGAGAAAGTCCCAACACTAGTCGCGATCTCTCCTAAGCGAGAGTCTATAGCCTAAGCGAGAGTACCCCTCTCGCCTGAGCGAGGGCTCTTGGCTTGAGCGAGATACGCTGCAGGTTGGATGACTTTGTTAAATTGGTAATTGTATTGTTGGTTTGTGATGTGTTTTGTATGATGTATGAAGTCTGTGAAGTGAAAGGCATGGTATGTTCTGTATTATAAATTGGATAAATACGATTGAGGGATCTTGGCATGTGAAATCAATGAATAGGTTGGAAAATTAAATAGGCATGATATTGTTATAGGATGAGGCCCTATACTCATGGGGTGGTAATGACCAGTGGTATGGGTTCAACATGTGATACGAATGAGGATTCATTTTCAAAGGTTGGTATGAAATTGTAAGCATGATTAGTGTTCTCTGATTTTTGATGTATGATTTTGGTCTGTGTCAGTATGTAATTCCTTGGAGCATCTAGGTGAGGCCTTCGGGGTTGCGCTTCAGTGGTCGGGACGTAATTCCATGACCCCTGTTAGTGGGTGTTCATGATGGTGCCCCATCTGTATAGTCTAGTAAAGATTCAAGGTAAGGTTGCATCCTGACACTCTAAGGAGTCAGTTGGTCTCATTTAGAGCGGACTGACTCCTGTGGTGAGAGTAGCAGGAGGCCCAAAACTCATTAAGGGCTAATCTTGTGGTGAGGGAAAATGATTCATTGTAACACTTGTAACACATAGCTCGGGGGTGAGCAGAGATATTCACCACAAGTGCAAGCATCTGCTGAATCCGACCAGACTATATGTATCCGGATGAGTCGAGTCAGGGTCTAGTGTATTGTTTGAGAAGTCAGAACATGTTTGGATGATATATGAAATGCTTGGATTGGGTGATGATATGTATATACTTGATGAACTGTTTTACTCTAGCTTACCTTGTTTGTTGTATGGTTGTCTTGTATGTGGCTCTTCTTTCTTGTGATGATCGTCAATTTAATTGATGGGAGCAGATGGGCGAGATTCTCGCGGTCAACAAGGAAATGACGGTTCCACTGCTTAGCCATCTGGGTTGGACTTTATTTTCTTCATGGGTTTTCTTTAGGGCTATGACTCATGTATTGCTTTATGCTTTACTATTCTACCCTCATCTATTAGACTTTTATCTGGTTTCCCATTGGCATCGTGGTGTGCCCAGTTTGTAGGGATTGTGTTAAGGACCTCAGGACTGCGCTATTGTACTGTCTTTGTGTGACATTTCTTTCAATTTCGCTTAATAATTAAATGGGACGTTATAATAACTATTCTAACAGTGGAACATATTTGGATATTATACTGTACATGAAAGAATACTCAGTAAAAATAAAATAAAACTTCGATCATACTTCTTAAAAATTCTACTACATAAACAATTTAATGGAACAAGTTTAAAAAGAAGAGATTTTTTACAAATGAAAAAAACTAGTTTTGTTCGTTCCTTAAAAATAAGAAATGGTTTAACTTTAAGACTATTTAAAATGAAAAGAAAAAAAGTATAATTTATCTGGTTTTAACTTTCAATTTGGCAAAAAAATATATTAATGACAAGTTGAATTTAGTTAGAATGCATTTTGCAATGACGATGTTAGAAGTGGGTTTTAAGCCTAACTCAATCTCACAAAACCAACTTACAAGGTGAGGTTTGCATCTCACTTATATATTGTGAATTGACCTTATCTCTATTCGACGTAAGTATTCCAACGAATACAGCAGAGTGTATATTAATTATTGTTTCTTTTGTGAAACCCTAAGAGTGTGTTTGGATAGAGTATTTTAACGAAGCAATTCATTTTTTTGAAGAATTTAGATTTCTTTGTAATGAAATGCTTTGTTTGGATAGAGAAATTAAAAAGCATTTCAAATGCAAACATTTTTTTGAAGGATTTCAATTAGTTAAATTAGTAGAAATTCAAATACCCTCAAAATAGGTGGAATTTGAAATTCTTCTCACTCAACTTCATATTCTAGATGATCCGAACGGGCACGACGACCCGAACGTGCCCGACAACCCGAACGTGCCAGACAACTCGTACGGGCCAGACTATCTGGACGGGCCCGACAGTTTGAACGGGCTCGTATGAGTTGTCGGGCCCGTTCGAGTCTTGGGCCCTTCTGGGTCGTCGGGCTTGTCCAGGTCGTCGGGCCCATCTGAGTCGTCGGGCCTGTCTGGGTCCTCGGGCCCATCTTAGTCGTTGGACCCGTCCGGGTCTTCGAGCTGGTTTGGGTGTACGGGCCTGTCCGGGTCGTTGAACTCGTTCGGGTATTTAGAATCGTCCAGGTATTCGGCCCCGTCCGGATTGTTGGGCTCATCCAGCTCGTTGGGCCCGTCCAGGTCGTCAGGCCCGCTTTGATCGTCGGGCCCATTCAGGTCGTCAAACCCATTTGGAGCATTAGGCCAATGACCTAGACAGGCTGAACCAGGCCATGTTGATGAACTTGACGATACAATCGTGCAGTATGGGCCGTTAGGCCTCTAGATCATTGGGCCACCCAACCTATCTGCTCTTCCCAGTCG
>Ga0214545_1004391_pt1 | contig 26440 bp, 12 predicted proteins | sample CNSS4metaG_FD_160064 | JGI IMG/M metagenome (GOLD analysis project Ga0214545, IMG submission 160064) | Root nodule microbial communities from cowpea collected in UCLA plant growth center, Los Angeles, California, USA - CNSS4 | ecosystem: Host-associated > Plants > Roots > Nodule | place: USA... | reverse complement strand
TTTTATTGCGCATTATGTTTATGTATTAAATCACATAATGTTATGACATCATATGAGTCAAGTGGGAGAATGTTAGAATTAATTGACGAATTAATTCTATTAGTGACTCATTTGAAATATTATGATGAGCCCAATTGTGATTTAATAAAATATAAAGACTTATTGGTTATTATTATGGGAAGTGATAATAAAATAAAATAAAGATAAAGATAAAATAAAAATCAACTTGATGGACGTTGGTTTATAAAAAGAATAGGGGTTCTGTCTTTGGCCATAAGGTTTTTTCATTGTAACCCATCAAGAACGTGTGAGAAGAGAAAGAAAGACAAAGAGATAGATTGGGAAACGGTGGTTGAAAAGCACACAAGATTATAAATTAAAGAACGCATATTCACAGGATCTCTCATGGATCAAGGTTAGTGCTCTATTATAATTTATCATGTGAGAATTATAAATCTTAAAGATTCTTAATTAGTTTTACAATCGGAATACCACTATCGGAGAGACACATAAAGTCATATATCCAATGAAATATTAAAATTTAATATTGTGATATTAGACAAAAATAAATAACTATAAATATTTTTTTTTATTTCAATATAAGTGCTGCATCATGTGAGTATGACAATAAATCCGACTTTGAAGAAAATGGAGTTGATAATTTATAGTAAAACTGTGATTTTTTGTTTTTTAATTTAATTTTTTAAAACTTATGCACACATCTCATATCTAAAGGATATTTATTAATGGCTTAAAAATGTTATTAAAAGAAAAACATAAAAGAATGTGGGGATTAAACTAAGTCTATGTAAAAAAAATACTAAATAATTCTAAAATGAATATTAATTTTTAATTTAATTAAGTTTTAAGCATATAATAAATTTAAGTATTTTTAGTAAATGTTTTGTTTTACTTAAGTGTTATTAATGAAGGATTATAAATGTTTTTATCTCTTAACTTTTAGTTAAGATTGAAATTAGTTCTTTTTTGAAATTTTTGACCAATTTAGTCATCTATTCTTAAAAATGCGTAAATTTAATTTTTTTAATCAAATTTTATTAAGTATATTTGACGATTCTAACTTGTTTTTAAATTTAGAAACTAAATTATATTAGAGATTCGAAAGAAAAGAGACTAATTCCAATTTTTACTTAAAGTTAAATATCAAAATATATTTAACCCTTAATGAGATGAGTGTTGGTGTTATTGTTTTAGTAATCTTAACCTATTAATTAGTTTGTTTTTCTTTTTTATCTTTTCAAACCGATGAGTAGGGAAAATTTAGAAAAAAGAACACGAGTTGAGACAAAAGGAACATTTAACTACATATTACTTACACAAAAAGAAAAAGAAGATATTTTAAATATTTATTAAGTTGATATTTTAATTAAAAATGTATAAATGTATAAGCTATGTTAAAATACATATTTTATTAAAGAAATCGAAGTTATTGAAGAAAAAATGAATGGAAATTTTGGCATTGGTTGGATTTAAACATGATATCAAAAGCTGGTGCTTGGTAATCACTTGGGAGACATGCCATCTGCTTGCTGAGTGCAATGAGTACCAAATTTTCCAAGCATCAAATCGACAAATCTTATTAGGTGCCCAATGCATGCATTCTCATCATTAAATTGAGAAAATCCATCATAACTTTCCCTTTACTATAATTAAAGCCTAGAAAGTTTTCTTTGGACATTTAAGGTTTCTTACTATTTATTGGTGTATATATGGAAGGAATGCTAATCACTATCCTTGTGTTATTAGTCAAACAAACACAAATTTTATACGTTGACAAACCATCATTCCAACATCTTGCATTTTTAATTAATGTTATGGGTCAATTATGTCATATGTTTAACTACAAACAATCTGGCTTTAAGAAAAATTGATAAATAATAACAATTATTTTTATATTTGATTATCTGTGGTCTAACGTAAAAAGCATTATTTAAGGAAATCTAAGGATTCGAGGTAAATGGATTTTTTTTATGTACAAAGAAATTAAACATAAACGATTTTTTAAAATGTTGAAGTACAAATTTTTTTTCTCTACCTCATCTTTCACCGAAATCTATAAACATTTATTCTCTCTTCTTTGATGACAATCCTAGGTGTGGTGAGATTCCATTAGTGACAAAAACAAGTCATTTCTTAATCTTTAGCGGGAGATTTCTTGTGGGAAATGGTTATATTCAATTGTATTTGTGTTTTGCATTGATGTTAGTCGTATAAACTTTTTTCATATTGAAATCATGATTATTTTATGAAACTTAATATTGTCCCACTTTGTTGTAGTTGGATGCTTTGTTGTAGTTGTGGATGTTTCGTGATAATTGCTTCGGTATTGGAGTTTTTGGGATAAAGTATATCATTGAAGTATGTGTTATATATAGGAATGTTAATCGGATGAGTAGGGTACGGATAATAGCTTCCCCGTATTTTATCTGCTGAATAAATATTTACCTCGTATCCGTATCTATATCGGTCGGGTATCCGTTATGCAGGTATTTGTCTATTTTTTTCATATCCGCAAGTATCCACGGATACCCGCAGGTATTTACAAAAATATTTAAAAAAAAATTGACCATACATTCAAATAAAATAAAATACAATAAAATACACCATTGTCATCAATTTGAAATAAAGTTCAAATAAAATATACAAGTCCAAATATTTATAAAAGTAAACATAAGATAACGTTCAACACGATAGAAATTTTTTAATGGGTTAAATATGTATTTGGTCCCTCAAGTTTTAGTGAATTTTGGAATTAGTCCCTCTTCAAAATTTTATACCAATTTAGTCCTTCATCTTTAGAAATGTGTGGATTTAGTCATTCTTACCAATTTTTATTAAGTTTATTTGAAATTTTAAACGCATTTTATGATAATATTTGAGTTAATATTGAAGCGAAAATGTATCAAACGGTATAAACAATTCAAATACTATAATGAAATGCATTTGAAACGTCAGATAAACTTAACAAAATTTGGTTAAAAGGACTAAATTCACGCATTTTTAAAGATGAATAACTAAATTGGTATAAAGTTTCGAGGAGTGACTAATTCCAAATTTCACTTAAACTTGAGGGACCAAAAACATATTTAACCATTTTTTAATTAGTGCTTGGATCAACAAACCCACTTTCTTCGATTGATTCTTGAAAAACAAACAAATAAAAAATTATTAACAATTTATATTGTAGTTTATTTTTGAATGAAATATTAAAGAAATTACTAACTTCATCAATGTCCACATCTTGCAACATTGTACAAAGTTTCATGTTGTCTAATTTTAATCTAGAAGAGCCTGAAAACATAGAAAGTTCATTAAAAATTTCTAACAATCACTTAATTAAAATATCTAAGTAAAAGTGTTAATTTTATTACCTTCTATGTTGGTCCGTAACCAGTATTGGAGACACATCAATGCCCCTACAGTATCTGGAAGTAATCTATTGCGATGTGAGGTAAGAATCCGACCACCATTAGTGAATAAAGACTCGGAATGTTTTTTATTAATATATATATATATATAAGGGTATTTTAATAAATTAAAGTTTAGCGGATACAGGTATCCTCCACGGGTACGAATACTATGATACTCGTACCCGTCTCGTTAACATGCGGATATCAAAATACTTGTACCCACGAGTAGCAGATATCCATTTTTAATATCCATTTCTTACCCGTTACGGGTTTTATCCACGAATATGGCATCCTATTATGTATCTATTAATTTTTTTTTTAATCGGGGGAATACATGAATATCTAATTGTAATTCTCTCTCATTTTTACTTATTATTGGTATTTGTATTTCATTTATATGTAGAATAATATAATTATAATTGATACTTTTATATATTTCAGGTTATCCTTTTAAACCATTTTTTTAAATAAAAATTTACATTGAATATTATAAAGTTGAACACACATTTATATGGGGTATTATAAAGTTCAACACAAATTTACACTAAAAATTTTATCCGACATAAATTTACTGTACTCTCATAAATGTCAAATTATTAACAAAAATATAAAAAGTAAAATCTCTTTTGTAATAGTAAGACTTCTGTATATATTTTAAGACTGAAATCTTGTTATCGAAATTGTATATAAAATAATAAAAAAAGTTTTCTCAAAAAATATATATTATTTTATAGAAAGATTTAGGATATTGATTAGGGATGTCAAAAAATTTATACCCGCATGTATTTATGGATAAAACCTGCAACAAATAAGAATATATATTGAAATGGATATTCGCGAGTAACAGATACAAGTATTTTTTATACCGAATGTTAACAGGACGGGTACAGATATCATAATCTGTATCCATATATACTCATACTCTAATTTAAATTAAAAAAAAATAAAAAAAAGATTAAAATATTAACACATTAATTTTGAATGAGTTATTTTTTATCAATTGATTTTAAAAAAAAATTATTTATTTGTAAACTATAATTTAATACTATTTAAATAAGTTATTTAGATTTTTTTTTAAATTTATAAATGTTATGACTTATATTTTATTTAAATTTATGATTAAAATATATTATTAAATATTTTGTTATGTATAAATATTTGTAAATACCGTACATATTCGTAAATATTAAAAAAGTATATAAATACTTGAATAATAAATATTCACACAAACATAAAAATAGACACGAGATTTTTATCTGTAACAAATAAAATACGAGAAACTATTAACTAAATTCTACCTGCCGAACAAATAAAATATGAGAAATTATTGACCAAATTCTACCCGCCCCGTTATCATCTAATACCCACATTTATGATAATGTTTTACCCTTTAGATTTGTCTTAGAAATTAGAATGAACATGCATAGCAGTGGAGAATTTGAAAACGACATGAGGAGGACAAAACATGAATGTGTATGGCTGTGAACCTTATCTTCTTTGCCACTTCCCATAATCCGAGCAAGGCTCACACATTTTCGTACGAAATTGACTTACATTTATAAAATTTTAAAAGTAGTTTCTTTTTAATATATAATTTATTTATTTTTTTATAGATATTTACCATGACATCAGAAAATACAACTTAGATTTGTATTTATAAAAAGGTGGTTGAAAATATTTTTACCAAGTGCTTACTAAATATAGATTTAATTGTACTTTTAATTATGAATTATTTTTCATACTATTTTAATTGCGCAATTTATTCTATTCATGAATTTTATATTGATAAAATACATAGTAGTAGATAAAGACAATAACAAAACCAATAGATACTACATATATGGTGATATAATTGAAAAACATGGTATCATAATTAAGATTTTGGACTTATGGTAACTCTCACTATCATATCTTGATTTTTTATATTTGATGTTATCTATATGAATATATGATATTATTTATGTGAGTGAATGTGTTCAAAAGATTCTAATAGATTAAAGATAAAAATAAACTATAATATATATATATATATATAGTAATAAATCTCCTCCGATTTAAAGATATTAAATATATTTAAATTTTGATATGAAAACATTAATAATTTATAAAAGGTTTAATTATGTCTTTACTTTTCATTTTTGTAGCAAAATATTGATTTTGTCCCTATAATTTTTTATCCCAATTTGGTTTTTGTTTTGGGAGATTTGATGCAATCAAGTGTTTTTCGTTAGTGGTACAATAACAACGTGCTACGTGTCAGTTTCTGAATTTTTTAAATTTTTTTAAATTTTTTTGAATTTTTATTATTTTGTTTATTTTTTTGAACTTGTTTATAAAAATAAAAATTTACCACGTGTCATGCTAATGTCGAGCCACATGACAGTGATATAGTGATGTGACAGTGACAATGCCACGCGTCACTATTATGCTAGGTGTCATTTTCTCATTCTCAATTTGATTCTTGTATTTTAATATTTGTCTCAATTTAGTCCCAATTTTTGTAAAAATTGTATAATTTCGTCCCTCTCCAAATTGAAACAAAAATTAATTTTTATATAAATTTATACAAATATTTTTATTATATATTTTTAACATAACTAAGTTTATTTAAGTTTTTGTTTAACATTCAACTTTACTTAAAATTATTTTCAAATTTTAAATTTATTTGCTTTTGATTGTTACATAAACTAGTTAAAATTATTTTTAAATTTTTTATAATTGTTATTTTTATATCAACTCAAAAAATTGGATAGAAATTATTGAACTTTATACATTTTAAAAATATACAATTATTTAAAATATAAATTCAAATAAAAGATAATATTAAAGAATGATGTAATAAAAGATCAATATAATTTATAATTTTTTTTTGTATAATTAGTCACAACGTACCCATTTTCGTCCCAATGTGTCTAAATGGTACCCGCTTTTAACTTTGCATCTACTTAGTACCCAAATTAGTTCATTTGCATCAATGTGGTCCCTTTTCGTTAACTCCGTTAAATAAGATAACGTTTGACTGAGTTGACCAGCTAAGTGAGAAAAAATGTTATGACGTGGCACAAGAATAGTGTGTAATGTGGAACAGTGTAGCGTAAGTGGAAATTGAAAAGAAAAAAAAGGCACGAATTGGGAACATAATAAAATAGGGGTTTTCTGGAGTTAGGGTTTACGAAATTTGGGCCATTTCATGCGTTGTGGACAAAATTGAAGGTGTAATTGACATCAAATTGGCAGCTATTTGGGATTGCAGGTGCACAAACCATTTGTTTTTGTCGTTGATTGCATTATTTGTTGTTGGGATGGTGGGGTTTAGGGTTAGTGGTTGAATGTTGTGCATGGTTTAATTTAATGGTATTTTGGGTATTCTGAAGGAGATGGGTTATGCTAGTGTGAAGGAGATGTGGTATTCCACCCATGACCCAGATACAGAACAAGGAGAAGAAACGTTGTGGTTATGTGACCCACATGAACAAGACGACCACGAATGACTAAAACCATGCGACATTTCCCACTTCACTCGCCACCTTACCCCTGCAACAAATCAATTTTCCGGCGAAAAAATGAAGAAGAAGATGAAGATGAGAATGGGAAATTAGGGCTTTTTGAATGGGGACAATTAATTCAAATAGGGCATGACAAGTTATCCACAAATTGCCACTGTAGAATTATTTTCATTGACACGTATTTGTTCTGCAATGCCATATCACTGATCTGTTAACGACGTTTCTTATAACTTAACGGGATGGACCACATTGATGCAAATTAACTAATTTGGGTACTAAGTAGATGCAAAGTTAAAAGCATGTACCATTTAGACACATTGGGACGAAACTGGGTACGTTGCGACTAATTATACATTTTTTTTTCTATTAGCATTATTTTATATTAACAACTTTAAATTTTTTTTAATAAAGTTCAATGTAAAATATAAATTTAAATAAACTTAATTTTGTTTAAAATATTTACTTGAAATATCAATTTTGAATAGAAATATGTGTGTACATTTATATAGAAATTAAATTTAGTTTCAATTTAGAGAGGGACAAAATTGTTCCATTTTTACAAAAATTGGGACTAAATTAAAACAAAAATTAAAATACAAGGACCAAATTGAGAATGAGGAAATAACACCTAGCATAATAGTGACATGTGACACTGTCACTACAACATCACATTGTCACTGTCATGTGGCATGACGTCAACATGACACGTGGTAAATATTTAAATTAAAAAATAATAATAATAGAAAAATTCAGGAACTGGCACGTGACATCCCCTCTAACGCTGTTACTGTACCACTGACAGAAATGACTTTATTGCATTAACATTTCCAAAACAGGGACCAAATTGAGATAAGAAAAAATAGAGGGACCAAATTGATATTTTGCTATGAAAATAGAAACTAAAGATATAATTGAACCTTTATAATATTTGAGGGTTAGATATATCGGGTTACTCAGTGTTAAACCAGTTATCCATTATTAAATCCTTTCGATTTTTATATTTAATATCCTGAAAAGATCATCCAGTTAAATATAAAATTAACTTATCTATAATCTATAACTATATAAAAAAGATTTCCTCTTTTATATCCACAATAATTTATTCTTAATTTATTTTTATAATAAAATTATTTATTTATATTTTAAAATCTAACAGTTATTTTTAGAAGTTTTTTTTATAAAACTATTGTAATGTTTTTTTTTTTATCATTCATTAATAGTTTTTTTTTCTTCATTTATTTCACTATTTTTGGTCAACATAAATTTACTTTGTATATTAACTAAATGATATTACAATATCATCACCTACTAATATAATATTATATATATTTAAACAATGTGTGTCTATGTTTAGGTTAATAATGTATTATAAGATTTTCTTTTTGTATTTATAATTACTTAATTGTTATTTTTACACATTTTTTATAAAACTATTGTTATAATTTTATTTTTCATTTTCATTTAATAATTTTTTTCCATTTATTCATATTTATTTTTAATAAATATAAATTTATTTTAGATATTTAATTTAATAATATTAAAATATCATTATTTACTAATATAATATCATATATATTTAAAGATCACATATAGACTGTGATATGTGATTACATGTTATTACGCTAGTATATAAATAAGATGAGTTTAGCTTACAAAACCAATTATTTGATAATAAATTAAATTTAAACTTACATTTTAGTAAAAACTTAATCTCTCAATTCTTACGGTCTATTGTAATAAACTAAATTTAAACTCATATTTTAATAAAATTAATCCCTCGATTTCTAAAGTAATAGTCTTTACCGTAAACTAGCATAAACACAAGCGTTATGTATGCATTATTTAAATATGTATGATATTATATTAGTAGGTAATAATATTGTAATGTTATTAAGTTAATATATAAATATAAACTATAATTATATTTATTAAAAATAAAGTGAAATATATCAAAATAAATAAAAGAATAATCATTGATAAATAAAGAAGAAGAGAAAAAACAGAAATAATCGATTTTATAAAAAACTTATAAAAATAACGGTCAATTTTTAAAAATTTAATAAATTATTATATTTAAAAAATAAAATTAGTATTTTAAAATGTATAAAAAAAAGGAGAATTCCTTTTATATATCGTTATAGATCGACAGAGAAATTAAATATATCCTGAGAATTTACATTGTATGTAGCATAGGAGAATTTGTGAATAAAAACTATTGTCTATTTCTTCAGAAATTGTCTGGAACAGTACATGATTATGTCCGAGAGACCATGGAGAAACATAAGCTGCTCTTGTTTGTTTTCACAGGATATAGGAAACAGAAAAGAAACACAACTCTGAGTGCTTTTCACTACAATCCATGACCTTCTTCCCTCTGCTTACTACAACTGCGATTTTCAGGCCAGTTTATGGCCAGATCAGAGATGGGGTTCGTCCTTGTCGGGTACATAGTGGGACATTCCCATCGTATACGGCACAAGACATTATCCTCACAAACAAAAATCTTACTTTGTTTCTTAAACTTTCTTAACGAAATTTTATATAATAAGTAGCATATACAAGGACGGTACAAAGGATGTTTTCCCTTGATAAAACCTCACAAATAGATTAATCTGCTAATAGTTGGCAACTTAAAAATTTGTAAGAAGGTGGAGACAAAAAGAAAATCGTAACAATGACACAATTCGTGTGGTTTGGTTTTGACGTTACTAGGGAAAAGGTGGTTGAACCTTGAACAGAAGTCCCCCCTGTTCATTTAATACCCACACATGGTTTTAGTTCCTTGATTCAGTGACAGAATCTGACACAACAACTATTTCTTATAAAGACATTGGACTCATTCCAAACTTTCGCTATTCCCTCCAAGCTTATCAACATTCTCAACGTCACATTTTCCCCATATTCTCTCTCCCTCTTCCAAAAACTACACCATCTTTATCCTTTCTCTTTTTTTATACATTATGAATTTTACACTAAAAACAATGGGTTTTAAAAATTGATTCCGAAGTAAAAAAGAAACAGGCTTTATCCTTATGATCCGGCAAACAAAGTGAAAGAGGTTAATTCTGCGTATTATTTTCAACCATTTATTATTTCAGTGTCATTGATTGGTTAGTTGGTCTTGATAGTGGTATAAAGTTGGCATGCTTTTTCTGAAAACTATAGAAAAAGAAAGTTCACAAGTGAGGCCTTTCTCGTTTCTGTTTACGGGAAATAAGCCTCATGCCACTTAAGTGGGGCAACTGGGCATATCCATGATTGCTGTCTAAAATTGTAAAAGCCACTTCCAACCCAACGTTGTTATTATGATAAACATTGCTAGAAAGGTAATAAGACAGAAAAAAGGTAAATGGGAACAAAATGGTTAAAAACACTATTCAAGTGGATAAAATTTTACAGTGGCTGAGACCAGATTATCATCACTGTACATTGTGCAAGTTAAAACATATATTTGACCTAATATATAGTTAACTTTCTCATGTCAGATTTTTCTATTATGTCACATAAAGTTTTGTGTCTTCCTCTCTTTTCATAAAACTGGATCATCCGAGATTACTAAAAATTTGTGTAAAAAGAGAGATCAATACAAAATGTTTGTTTCCATAATATGATCAAGTAAAAATCCAACACAGAATTATTCATCCTCCTACAGAAACATTGCATGCAAAGGGCCGTGAAAGCTACCAACAATACATACACAATGTTCACGTTTAGATTCTTCAATTACAATGAATCCACTGTTTGTGTCCCGGAACCCACTTAGGACACTTGGGGCTAAAATAGTTGGATGTTACCCTTGAGTTCAACAATTCCACCATAGGAGCAAACTTGACACACCTTGGTGCCTTGTACTGGTTAATTGACGCACCTAAGCTAATGGCATAGTCCATGAGTTTGTCAAAGGTACCCTGTTCCACAATCTTGATCTCAAGGGGTCCTATTGATTTGTCCGAGACACGACCCTGGCGATACACGCTGTTCAGCGACTCCTCAATTGTAAGGCAACAATCTTCATAGACGGAGGGTGGAATAGGGGTTGACCCGTTCAGGCTTAGCTCCCAATACAACACATAGTGTCCCGGGATTGTGGTGGTGTCTGCGTAGCTGGTGTACTCACTCACGTGAGCATCAAATGGAACCAGGTGTGTCACTGCATTCTTCATTGCGTTTTGCAGCTCAACCTCATCGGTCTTGTCGGAATCTATGCTCAGGGCAACGTTCTTTCTGCACACAAAGCTAAACTGTGGGGCCTTGTTCTTGAACCCTGTCACCCTCAGTATATCTCCCACTCTATACCGATAAAGCCCTGAAGCATTTGTGACACCCATTAAAAACCATATGAAAAAAATGTGATTTTTTATGATATATGTAAGATGAAAACAGAATAAAAGTTGAATTTGATGAGTTACCAGCATGAGTTGTGACGACGAGCTCGTATTCTTGACCAAGTTTGACATCAGCGAGCTCGAGCAATTGTGTGTGATTGAGAGATGTTGGTGATGGTCTAGAAAGGGTTCGGTTGACGGGTAGGAATTCATAGTAACACATGGTGGGGATGAGGGTGTAAGAGACTTGGGTAGGTTTGCAAAGAGGGTTGAGGTTGACCCCAAAGTAACACTCACTAGAAGCGTACATGGTGCAAACAAGTGGGAGGCCATTGCTGTAGTAATCCAAAGTGGGAATGTATTGTGCCATAGTCCCCGTCACAATAACATCCACATACTTTGTATTGGGCCAAAGCCTGGTAATAATCCCCTGCCAGCACCCCTTGCTACACTCCCTGTGAATCATATCCGCAAGCTTGGAATCAGGCTTCAGGATCCTCATCACAGCCTCTCTCACTGACGTGTCACTGATCAGAGGGTTGACAGTTCCTGTTCTGATATCGTTGCAAAGGAGGGTCCAGTGTTTCTCCAGGAAGCGAATGGCACGAATGAAGCCAGAGGCAAAGATGGCCCCCACTCTCAGAACCTCTTTGTTTTGGCAAAGGCCACAAAGGAGTTGGGAGTACATGCTTTGGTAGGAATCGGGACAGAGGACGGTCTCATTTGGGCTTGTGTAGTTCGTGTAAGGGTCGTAGGGTCTGTCCCTAAAGTAGGGGCTCTTGTAGTAGCTTGTGAGAACTGGACGAGCCACTATTCCTCCAGGTGTTTTGGACTCGCATTTTATGAACATCAAATACATTCCTTTTCCCTTTTCTAGGTCTGGAACAAACTGGCTCATTATTGGCATCAACAGACTGTACAACATACACCTCCTCCCTAACTCCTCCTCGATTGTTGGCATCAACTTTCTCTCACCCCCTGATGTTCCAGAGCTGCATAACCCAACACAAACATGCCCATTTCTTTTGTTAGCATCACCACATCATATAATATAACCAACCCAATCAAACATATTTGTGTTCAAGTCAAAATCTTTAAGCAAAGGTTAACAGAAGAATTTTTCAGTAAAATCTAGGAAGTTGACTTCAACTTCCGTGATGGGAAGTTCAATTTCTTTTTTATATATATATATATAATTAAAAGAAATGATGTTTCCATGCGAGGGGCGATGATGGAAAGAAAAGCAAAGAAGAAGGGATTGTGGTGTGGAAAATGAGGGGCACCTGGTGAGAAACTCTGTGATGGGTTTGGAGGTGAGAATTGGGGAGGTGTCACCATTGGCGATGCGGTTAATGTCAGGTTGGACATCCTCGTAGGTAATGACAGGGAGAAGGTTCTTGAAGGTGTCGCGGTCGGTTTGGCCATTCAAACCGTGTCGTCGCAGGTACTCAACGTTTGCATTGCGGGACAGAATTTCAGAAAGAACCCTCTTCTGAACTTCATCTGCGTTAGCAGTGACATCCTCTATGAAGTTCAGAATCTCCCTGTTCTTCTCTGCAAGGTCATGCTCTATGTGGGAGTCTCTGGGAGCCTCAGGCATGGTGATCACAGAAAAGGAACGATAAAGGTATGTTATGAGAATATGAAATGGTTTAGAAAGAAGAATAAGAATGAGAAGAAGAAGAAGAAGAAGAAGGTGGTGATTGCTATTGGAAGTGAGGTGAAACGAATGAGAAAGTGGTATATATATAGAGGCACATGTCAGGTTGTGTTCATTTCAGGGGTAGGGACTATGGAGTCAATACACACGAGAGCAGAGGGTGAAATTGATATTCATATATATATATATCCATTTCTATACTTTTTCTAAATATATATTTTTTTTTCACTTTTTTACTTGAAAAAAAAAAGTGATAATTTTGAGATGATTCTTTATGACGTAAGAATAACAGAACAGAAGTATACAATACAATACAACTTTCATTTATTGTCATGTTATGGAGTTGGAAGAAGATATGCAGGATGACGTGTGAAGGAATTTGAATTTTGAAGGTGTATTTATTTTTATTATAAGTATTAGAAAATAAATAAATAATATGGAGAGGTTGCTGCTTTTGAAAGAAAAGTAGAATGGAGAGTTTGAGATGAAAACAAAAAGGGATGCAGCTGCAGTGACTTGGGAATGCATTATGGGACCATAGTATCAATTAATGGAATAAGACAAATTTATATGGCTACACCCTTGTCTCCCTTCTCGATCGATTCGTCAATACAAACACCATTGATTCCACAAAATATCCTGAAAACTCAGATGAAAAATGGAAATTACGTTTAACTAATTTTAAATTAATTGTACCAGCTTTTTAGGTGCTGCACAAAACAAAATTCAAAGAAAATAAAATGCCTTCAAGCAATTAAAGGGAAAGGCGGTGCCATTTAAAAACAAACAACAAAATTAGTTACAGTTGATTTGATATTTCGAGTGCTATTTTCTTATTACAATTAGATTTTAGCTTTAATAATTAATATCATAAAGTTGGTCCTAAAAACCAGCACAGGCCTCTGATATTAATTAAACTGTTTTCATTAAACATTTATTTAGCCAATCACATTTTAAGTTTTCTTCAACTAGGAAAAATAGTTCAACACTTGGTTAATTTGAGTTTAGGGTTTGGGTACATTAACTGTTTTTTAAGAAAATAATAATTTTGGTTCTAAAACAGTTTTTTTTTTTTCTGGAACGTTTATTTGTTTTAATTCCATTAAAAAAAGTATTCATTCCACACTTTTCTATAAGAACATGCACAGTATTTAATATAATATTATATTTTTAATTCTCATCATGTATTTTCTTACAAATGGTATAAAATGACTCCCAAAATAAGATTAAAATGTTACTTTTGGGTTGAAATTTCAACATGGGACCTGCCAGCTGGATGTCTAACATATTATTAGGTTAACACGTGATCTAATCAGAATTCATCATTTGCAAGCCTTTTCTTTTGGAGTCCCTTCTACTATTCTTTATGTTACTTTTCTTTCTAATAACTTTATCAATATATATGATATATATTTTTTTACTTTATTTTCGTCGCCTAATTAGGGTGTATATAGCTTGAGATGATCGTATCAGTGATATTCTCTCTCTATCTGTTTCTGTGTGTGGATTGAAATTCGAATTATAACATATTCAATAATGACACGAAACTATATTTAACACGCAAATAATTAATAAGTGTTGAGTTTTTCTTTAGAAAAAGATAATACACACTATATAAATAAAAGTTATCATTTATATAAATGGTTATTATTGGATTAGTCTCCATGGCACAAACATTTGTAAAAAAAGAAAAAAATTACGATAATTTAACATTTCTTTTACAAGTTTTAGATTTCAAGAATATGAAATATTGCATGAGAGAAAGAGAGAGGTGAAATTAATTTAAATTTTTTGTTGTGAATGTTTAGGAGGAATTTTGGCATGTGCATTAGTCAAAGAATGCAATGTGATGGTATAACGTGGTCCCTTGTCGTTATCCTGAACAAGGTTATTTTTTGTTGTTGAAGGAGAACTGAAAGATGAGTAGGAAAGTGAAATTAAAGAAAGATTAACGTGAAGGCAAAAATTGTTTTAGATGCATCATTAAATAAAACTCCATTGCTTCGTAGATATCTATTTTTGTGTAAGCACAGCATGGAGCTTCTTGTTTTTGTTTGTTTTGCTTTAAAGCACATTTTATGCGTGAAATAGTATGGTTTACCACGAAAACGCGGACAAATCAGTTTAGCTTTTTTTAAATTGCGTTGGTTTTTAACTTTATATTCATATAGAGTCAAAAATATTATTCATACGAAATGCCTACGATAATACTTTAATTAATTCTTTGTACTCATTATTATTATTTTTTTTCTTGTGTAATTTTACTCAAGTGAATCACATGTTACACAACAAAGAACAAAATTTGTTAGGATCAATAATTAAACCAACCAATTTATTTGTAAATATAAATTAATCTTATCTCTTATAAATATAGGATCTCCAACCATAAATGTTATAAGTGTAATTAAGATATTACTTACAAATGAAAATTTAAAAATATTTTTTCCTGTATCTCTCTTTCAATTATGAAATGAAAATGTTATTAAAAAATATATAACAATAAGGTTATCCATTATATAAACAATTTACCAGCAAAAATAGAATTTCATCACATTTAATTTTACGTGTGGATCTGTAATTTTAGCAATTCATTGTCGCCTAATAGAAGAAGAAAAAAATATATAGAAAAAAACTAATCTTTTAAAACACCATAATTAGGCAACTTCATTAATAATCGTACTTTACAAGTTAAAAGTGGAAGCTTAAACACGTGATACACGAGTTCCTTTTCTAAAGTTTTATTTGTTTATTTATTTATTTATAGCAATTCCTTCCCTAAAGTCATCACAAACAGATCGAGGATAATAATAATGAATTGGAATAAATTTAACAAAATTAATAATAATAATAATAATAATAATGATGATGATTAATTAAAAATTACTAAATGAGATTATAATAATATGTTTTTGAGTCCATTAAGATTATATTATAATTCTTATTAACTTTGTAATCTCCTATATATTTATTGATATTTTTTAACTTAGATTGAAACATTATTAATGTTTTATTTTTCATATATATTAATTATTATTGATAAAAAAAATTAACATTTTAATTTATAAATGCGAACGGTGTACGTACACTATCACTTTATAACATCACATCCTTAAAATCTCTCTCCTAATTTTGAAAATTGAATCGGAAATTACAATTACAAAATTGTTCTTGGGATTATTAACTGTTCATTAACAGAAGAAGAAATCCAAAAAAGGAGATTAGTTTTATTACTTGAAAATTGAAATTTTCGTATACAGGATCTTTTTTATCATCTAGACAAAATAAAAATTCTTATTTCAAAATTAAAAAAAATGTGTTAATTAAAATTTAGTTACATAGAAGTATTTTTCGTTATTTTATTATAAATACAAAATGTGAGGGTGGTTGGTTGTTTTGTTGTGATAGTGAAGGAAGAACATGAATAATAAATATTATTGGTCCCAGAACAAACATTATCATAACGGGTGCAACATTAACTAAATCATAAATGTAAGTCATTTGACTATAGCGTTACTGCATAAACCACACTTTTTGTCAATTCTTTTTCAACTCACACCTGGATATTTATCCCATCTCTGTTTTATAATATTTCGATCTTTAAGTAATTTTGAGTTCATATTATTTATCCCATCTCTGGATATTAGTACCGTGTTTTTAAAATATATTAAACTTTTCTTAATATATTTTAAAATATTAGTGTATTTTATAAAAGTATGGTCAACAAAACTATAATTATTTAACATGTTATTTTGATAACGAAATATATAAAGAGACTCATAACGAAAATCAACATAATAACTTTTTTGTGCTATGAAATAAATATGGTATCAAGACTTTTTTTTTTTTTGGGTTAAATATGGTTTTGGTCCCTTAAGTTTCAGTGAATTTTGGAATTAGTCTTTCATTAAAATTTTATACCAATTTAGTCTTTCATCTTTCAAAATGCGTGAATTTAGTTCTTTTAACCAAATCTTGTTAAGTTTATCTGACGTTTCAAGCACATTTCATGATACTATTTAAATTAACATTGAAGCAAAAATGTGTCAAACAGTGTAAATAAATTAAATACTATTATAAAATGCGCTTGAAACGTCAGATAAACTTAACAAAATTTGGTTAAAAGAACTAAATTCATGCATTTTGAAAGACGAAAGATTAAATTGGTCAAAAGTTTTGATGAAGGACTAATTCCAAATTTACTGAAACTTGAAGGACCAAAAACATATTTAACCCTTTTTTTTATATTTTTTTTTCTCCTCAAAAGTAAATATTCGGTAACACAAATGATTCACGTTTACTTGCAACAATCACCAAGATTTGTGTCCTCGAATCACAATCTCATTTGCAAACTATGTAAAGCCATTTATGGATTAAAGATGATAATATATATATATATATGGATGACGATGGATTGAGTCGAATACGTATAATATTTACTTACAACCCGATTCATAACAAAAAAATTTCACCCATTACTTATCGAATACCGTTTAAAAAATATATGTGAATTTTAAAAAATCCATAGGTACACGTGAATACTGGTGGATATTTAAATAGAGATATTTTATAAATTTTTAAAATAAAATTATAAAAAATATAAAAATTTAAATTTAATTTGAATTAAATTTAATATAATAAAACATAAATTAATTTTAATTTTAATTAAATTTAACTTAATAAAATATAAATTAAATTTTAATTTTAAATTTTGTAACTAATAGTCCGATATGCAAGTGACTTTCCTTAATTTTTTTTTTCAACCAGGATTCTTACTCAAGTAAGAATACTACTTTTGTATTTTAGCTCAATTTGTAGACATTTTTTCGTTCTTTCAATATTTTCTTTGCCATTTTATTTCAATTCACCCACTAAATAAGTTTTTGAGATTAAATCTTATTATATACATATTCAACTCTTCAAAATGTCATATGGACTACAAAAACTAAAAATAAGGAGAGTTTAGCCTTAAATACATGCAATTAACAAAAATGCTTACATTCATAATAATTCTATTAACACTTATAAATCTCATTGCCATGTTCTGAACTGAATTTTTTTCTAATTCAACCGGAAATAGGTTATTTGTGGTGGTTGGTTTCTTTACCTTTTATAAGGAATCAACAACTTGAGAGTAGTTTCCTCAAAGTCAATAGTAGTTTTTTAATCGAATATGGATGCACTTGAACATTATTAGTACGGATTAGGGATGTCAAAATAATTCGTATTCGCGGGTATCTGCGGATAAAATTTACAACGGGTAAGAAATGAATATTATAAATAGATATCCTCGGGTAACGGGTACGAGTATTTTTAATACCCGCATGTTAACGGGACAGGTACGGATATCATAGTATACGTACCCATAGATACCCGTATCCGCTATACTCTAATTTAAATAAATATGATTAAAATATTAACATATTGATTTTGAATGAGTTATTTTTTTATCAATTAGTTTTTAAAAAAATTATTTCTTTGTAAACTGTCATTCAACACTATTTAAATGGATTATTTGAACTTTATTTAAAATTTATGAATATTATGTGTATTTTATTTGAATTTACGATTAAAATATGTTGTTAAATATTTATTTTTATTTTTTTGTAAATACTTGTGGATATTCATAGATATTAAAAGTAACGGATACTTGACGGATATGAATACGAGTACAAGACAAATATTTATCTAGCTAATAAGGTACGGGAGAGGTACTACCCGTACTCTACCCACTCCGTTGACATCCCTAATATCGATACCTATTATTGAGCTTCTTTTAAAGTCAACTTTCTCGACTTAAACTTATTTCTTTGCAAAACATCTCCTTTATTGTTCCACACGTAAAATACAATAATTTAGGTTTCATGAAAAAAAAAATTAGAATCAATATATATATATATATATATATATATATATATATATATATATATATATATATATATATATTTAACTCAATATATAGCCTAAACTCACTTTACTAAGTTGTATTTAAAAAAGTGGTATTCAATTGGTCTAACTTAAGCCTAGGAGAGTTTCTCTTAAACAAAATTTTTCAACAGCTCTGCCTATGGAGGTTGTAAGTCCAATTCAAAAAAGAATCCTTTGTGAAAGAATACCGATAATATTTTTTTTACCAAGAACAAACATATTAATAGGAGCAATAGGGTTGTCCTAACCCAAATAAAAAAAAAGAAAAAAAAATTATCAAGAACAAAATTAAACCATATATCTTTTTTTCTCATAATTGTTGTCCATTAAATTATAAAAAAAAAAACATAACCAAAAAAGAAGAATTGGGATATGAATTTGATCTACCACTTTTGCTACCAATCTACATAGAATCTTATAAACAAAAAACCACACACCAATATAGATTCCAAAACAACAACAAAAAAGTTATTTCAAGAAAATTATTCCTACTATCCTGATATAGGTTCTTACCATAGGTTCTTACCATGCAAAAAAAAAAAAAAAAACTTAAGCAACACAACACCTTACACATATAGAATTTCATTTTGAACTTATTGTAAATAGAGAACATTGATAATAGCTAAAATTCTCACAAATTTACCTTTCTAAGATTTTATATGAAGACAGAAACAAAGTTAAAATGTTTTTGACATCACTAATGTGAGTGAAATTCTCTTAGAAGTTTTATACTTGAAAAATAAAGATGAAATATTAATCTTTAAATGGATACATAAAATATGAAAGGTTCACGTTCAATTATTGTTGGAATGAAGTTAAGCATAAGCAATGTTTATTACCATTAAGATTTTTTTTTTTATGGAATCAAGGGGAAGCCATAGCCCAAATTTCACTTACATTATATTACAGAAAAAGCATAAAGCCTCTCTTCTTCAGGTACTTCGACATTTAAAAAAAAAAAAATTTACATGTCATAATTGTATAAAACATTAAACTTAACTCTAGAACTCATAAAATTCGTATAACTTTTACAAAATATTATCATATTTCATACACCTTTTATCACTAAAAAGCCTCTTCCTAAACCGAGTAAAGATGAGCAACAAATATTGAACAAATAAAGTACTTGAGTACTTCAACATTTTTACAAAAAATAAAAATAAAAATATGTACATGTCATAATAGTATAAAACACTAAACTTAACTCTAGATCTCATAAAATCCGTATAACTTTTACAAAAAAATTATCATGTTTGATATACCTTTTATTACTACAAAATCCTTCTCCTAAATCGAGTAAAGATGTGTCAACACCTAATTTTGTTCAACTAAATAAATAATAGAATAAAAGTAAATAAGTTTTTTCTTTAGTTTTTCTTTGTCTAAATAATAATAATAGGATAATAATAATAATAATAATAAATAAATAAATAAAAAGAAAAAAAAGAGACTATTTTAATCTTTTATGTATTTTCTTTTCAGGTTTTGTTTCTATTTTAGTCCAAAATACTCTATCCACCCACACCATTTTTTTCCTGCAACTAACAGCAACCCAAATTTAATTTTCTCACACTTACTCTATGCTTTGTCATTTCTGCTCCAAATCAAGAAGTTAATTATGGGATTCTAATATTTAGGAGCAGAATTGTTTTAATTTTTAGAGTCATTTTTTCCCAATGATAATTGATTTTGTGCTCTGATTTTATGACACCTCCCTTCCCAGATAAGAAAAATAGTAATATGTTTCTCAAGAATATCTTTCTCTAATTATAATTAATTTGTCCTAATCACATTTGATTTTATGCTCTGATTTTTTCTGTGATTTGATTCTCATAATGTGATAATATTAAGACCAGTTCTTGTCTTTTAAAATTCCTGGTAATCAAGAGTGACTTTATTACGAGATTACATTAGATTTATGATGTTATGTATATAAACCCATCAAGCAAAAGAATAAGAAAAAAAAATTCTCTAAAAATTTTTTCTCTCGGAATTTTGGAGATCTCTCTCACCCTAAGCACACAATTTCTTTTAACCCTCGCATATAAAAGACCCATTCACCTTCGATCGCCAGACACACGTGCTTCTTGGTATTCTAACACAATTATTGTAAATCGGATCTCCTGTTCAAGTTCATAAAAATTAATTTTTGTTGTGTTATGCAGTCTTTCTTGAGTTTTGGTTATGATCATGGTTGAATTTGATGTTTTCACTATTTCTTTTTTATATGGAAAAAACATTATTGTCATGCATTTTTGGGTTCATTAGGTTTATAATTAATGTTTGTTGGTTGCATTGGGTTGTGAACGTTGTTGCATGAATGAGTGAGAGATATCATGTTTTAACATTGTATGAGTATGTAGTGCCATATTTTTCATATTAAGTGTTTTAAAACTTTTTTTATAATAAAATAATATATTTAATCCTAAACGCTATTTCCTAATATTTTATTTATTTATTTATTTATTTTCCTAATGTTTTCATAAATTATGGACATATAATAGACACGTTTTTGGATATCATGTCTCATTTCAGAAGTTTTTTTCTTTAAAGGAAGTGATAACAAATAAATAATTTAAATACCCTTTAAACTTTTAATATGTATAAGTGCTCGTGTGACCGCTCGCGTCGTCTTAGTACTTAATACGTTCACTCTTTTATAAGATTACTAAAAAAAATACAAAATTTTCAAATATTAGAAAAGAGTGTTATCTGTTATGAATTAATGATTGTCCATTGATTTGATACATTTACTCATATGATTAATACTCATATGATTTATTATCTTTATGTAAATATTTGTATTAACTAAGTTGATTTGTTTCCTTTATGGATTACATGTTGTATCTATAAATAGGACCCTTCCTAACAATAATAATACACAAATGAGTTGTTTCCTATTCTCTCATTCTCTATTGTTTCTTCTATTCTCTATTATCTATTATTCTCTCTGTTATTCGCTTTATTTCATAACACATTATCAGCAGGATGCTCCAACCAACTGAGGACTAGTGGAAGTTTTTTCTCTCTAACGATAGTGCTTTGTGTGTCTCAATCCAGACTCTTTCTAATCATTTCTCAATTTATAATTTTACCTTATATTCTTCCTCTTGTGATAAGAATTGTCTGACTTTATCAATTTTCATCTCCGTTTTTTTTTATTATGACGGTGATTATTATTCTTATTTTGATGATGATTATTTTTATTAATATTATAATTTTATATGCTAGTTCTAAACACGTGAAACGTTGCAAAATTTGGATTTGTGACCCTTGATATTACAAGGAATAATTTCTTATATTGGATTTTAAATGTTAAAATACATTTAGATGTAATGGATATTGAGATACCATTAAATAAAGAAATAAAGCATCTAAGCAACTAATTTGCTCATGCGACAACAATATTGTGAAAAGAGATTTCACAAATATTATGAATTTATTTCATGCCTATGTATGGCTGGCTGGACAAAGCAATAAAGCTTTTGATGAAAAATCATGTGATCCGCCTCTGCTCCATTCCCAGAAGTGAATGCAACAATAAATATTGTGAATTTATTTCATGCCTTTGTATGGTTAAATAAAGCAATGAGCTTTTGATAGAAAATCATGAAACCTGTGTAAATTGGTTCTGCTCCATTTCCAGAAGTGAATGCATCAACATTTGATTTATATTTTCATGATCGTGATCGTGATATTGATTATGGACATGGTTATAAAGAAAATTTCAAAGACACGTTTTGTCACTAGAAATGGCACAATAAAAGGAAAATGTGAAAATATTGACAAAAAGATGAAAGTATATATTATCATTACGGTGGTAAAGGCCATTTGAGTTGTACTATTGTACACCAAAGCATCTTACAAATAATGAGAAGAACATGGAAACACACTTTGCTTATGAAGATGGTGATTCTGATTATGGCTATATGGATGCTATTCATCTTGATATTATTATTTTCTTTGCTAAAGCAAATGGAAGCATTGATCACTTTATTGATTATGAGAGTGTTAAAAAAAATCTCATTGATATTTACGTTTATATGAAAAATGAATGTTTGCACCAGTACCAAAGGATATGTGTCTTGTTGATAGTGCAACAACTTGTACAATTCTCAAGAGTAATAAAAGCATGGTAGGCTTGTTAGTTCCAAAGACACGTTTGAAGCATGGTAGGCTTGTTAGTTCCAAAGACACGTTTGAAGCGTGGTAGGCCTATTGATTCCAAAGATAAAAACTCTTGAATGAGAAAGGGAGCTAAAATGCAAAATGACCTAATCGAAAAGGTTGAAATCCCAAAAGATTCATTTGACATAATTAATGGTTCGGTTCCAGAAGAACCTCATGGACATGAAATTGTTGAAAATGATGAGATCTCAATAAATTATGTCATGAATCATATAATATGAAACCAAAATGAAGTCAACATTGATGAAACTTTTACATATAATATAACGATGAATGTTATGAATGACAATGATGATTAATAGCCAATGATCATTGAAGATTGTCGACAAAGACATGATTAGCCAAAACGAAAATATGCAAGAAGCATAATTATATTTGCTTGCTAAACGAAAGGTTTTTAGACGTATAGTTCGCACACCTGAAGTTGTGAAACAAGTTGGGTACATATGGATTTTTGTGCAAAAATCAAATTAAGAATGATGAAATTGTTAGATACAAAGCACAATTGGTTGCTCAAGGTTGTTCACAAAACTTTGTATTGATTTATGAAAAAACATATTCACTAGTATTTGATGCAACAATATTGCAATATTCGATTATCCTAGTTGCACAACAAGGTTTGCATTACATCTAATGGATGATGTTACAACCTATTCGTATGGTTCTTTTGAGAATCATATTTATATGAAAATCCCTAAAGGATTTTATTTGTCCAACAAGACAAATTCTAAAGAGGGTTATTCAATAAAATTGAACATGCTCTTTTATTGATTAAAGCAATCAGGACGTGTGTGACATAAACTGTCTTATTAAGTACTTATTAAAAGAAGGATATAGAAATGATCATATGTGTTCTTGTATTTATATGAAAAGATCCTAAAATGAATTTGCCATAATTATTGTTTATGTAAATGACATAAACATTGTTGGAACTCCTAATGAGCTCACAAAGGCAATTGATTGCTTAAAGAAAGAATTTGAGATGAAGGATTTTGAAAAGGCAAAATTTTTTTTTAAGATTACAAATTGAGTATTTAAACAAATGTGTTTTTTTATACGTCAAGAGGCTTATATAATTAAGGTGCTTAAAATGTTCTAAATGGACAAGTCATGTCCATTATGCACTCCAATAGTTGTGAGGTCGTTAGATATTGATAAAGACTCTTCTTAGACCTTAAGAAAATGATGAAGATCTTCTTGGTCCAGAAACACCATATCTTAGTGTCATAGAAACACTAATGTATCTTGCTAATTATACTCGATCTAATATTGCATTTGTTGTAAATTTGTTAAGCAAGATATATTTCTTCAACTACAAGAAGAAAATGGTTTGGAGTAAAACATATATTTCGTTATTTTAAAGGTACTAAGAATATGAGCTTATTTCATCCAAATGATTCAAATTCAGACCAATGGATTATGTATATACATGTTATTTTACATATTCTCATAATGTCACAATGGTTGATCACAAACAAGATGTTTGTTCACATGTGGTAGCACAATGGTTTCATGAAGGTATATGAAACAAACCATAGTAGCAACATTGTCTAATCATATAGAGTTACGAGGAAAGTTGTGAATATGTTTGGTTAAGGTCTATAATTCAACATGTGCAAGAAACTTGTGACTATCCCCGACAAAGATGGAATCAACAACCATATATGAAGACAATAATGTATTGTTCAATTGAAAGGATGATATAGATATCCAAAAATTCATTCGTGTGAAAATATGGCAAGTCTATTTATGAAGTTTTTGCCAAGAAGAACTTTTGAGCAAATGATTCACAAGTTCGGACTCCGTCATCTTAATGATGTAAGTTTACATGAGGGGAGAAATAGAATATGTGATGAACAATATTGTATTAAAGAATACAGAATGTTGTACTCTTTTTTCTTCACTACATTTTTTTTATCCCAAAGGGTTTTTTCTAGTAAGGTTTTAATGAAGCACATTCTTTTATTAATGGACACTCAAGGGGGAGTGTTATGAATTAATGATTTTCTATTGATTTGATAAATTTACTCATGATTGATACTCATATGATTCATTATCTTTATGTAAGAATTATGTAACCCTGATTCTCCATTATGAATGAAGATATGTAAAAGCAAAGAGTAATCATTGTCGGGCCCAAAAAACAAAAAATCTTTTTTGTTTCCTTTGTTTTTTTTTACTCATCTTTATTTATTTATTTATTTATTTTTATTTTTATTTTTTTAAATAAACATTTAAAGGAGACCACATCAATTTGTATTTTAATTAAAGGTACCGTCTTAGGACGGACGTTGTGGGTTGCTAATACCTTCCCCACATGTAACCGACTCCCGGACCCAAAATCTAGTTTTTCACAAACTTTGTTTTATTTATTTTTTGTTTTTCCGTAGTTTTCTAAAATAAACTATAGTTGCAACTCCTCTATTTTTCTTAAAAAATTATTTTCGCCATCCCGTCGCGATTTCGGTTGTGACAGATGGCGACTCCACTGGGGACTTTAGAGAGTTAGGCCATTTAATTAAATATATAAAATTGATGTGGTTGTTTCAAATTTTTTGTTTTTATTTATTTAGTTTTTCTCTTTTCTTTTTCATTCCTTTTTTCTCTCGTCTTATATTTTTTTTTGTTTTATTTTATTTTATTTCTCATTTATTATTATTATTATTATATATATTTTTGTTAATTTTGGATGATTGAATTTTTATTTATTTATTTATTGTTCATATTGCTTTATTTTTATGCTTGAATTTTGAATTCTAGGATAGATGACTTTATTATATATATTTGTCTGGTTTTTCTATTTGTTTGCAGGAAGGGGTTTGAGTATGCATTATCCTCCGTTCACACACACTGTGTGCATGACATGAGTGAGGCACTATACCTGGGTGTGAGTAACTTTAGAATTAAAGGGGATTGTGTAACACTGTCACAGTGGATGTACTTCCCAAGTGGTCATTGTGAGAACCCCAGCTAGGGTTTGTTTGCTTCATTGGTACTCTCACCTCTTGTTGTTTACCAACTATCGTGGGAAATGCCATTAAGTGGGTCATAGCTCTAGTGACCTTGATATTTAGGTATTAAGAAACCATCCTGGTAAGCGTATGTATTTTACCTTAGATCCATTAGGCGCCAAACCTTTGTTAAGGCACAAAGGGAGATATACACATTTTTTTTATTCCTCGTTTTTAATTTTAATTTTTTTTGTTTTATTTTTTTTTTCTTTTTGATTTTTGATTTAGTAATAAAATCATGCCTGACATATTATTGCATCCATGTATTTATGTTTTACCATGTCATCTCATCATGTTTATTTAATTTTAGGTCCGAAATTATAAAGTTGTGATTAAGTTTAAAAAGAAAAGGCAAAATTAACATGGAATTTGGAGTGGGGGGGGGGGGGAGGTA
>Ga0214545_1004382_pt1 | contig 26474 bp, 3 predicted proteins | sample CNSS4metaG_FD_160064 | JGI IMG/M metagenome (GOLD analysis project Ga0214545, IMG submission 160064) | Root nodule microbial communities from cowpea collected in UCLA plant growth center, Los Angeles, California, USA - CNSS4 | ecosystem: Host-associated > Plants > Roots > Nodule | place: USA... | reverse complement strand
AATAAAAAGCTAATTAACCAAAGTAACTTCTTGATTAATTCTAATCTAAGTTTTCACCTTTAATCAAAGTAACTTCTCAATTATTAGCAAAAACTCATTCAATCATATGAAAGTTTCTAAAGTTAATCAAAGTAACTTCTCAATTAAAATTTAAAAACCTTGGACTCATACGATTGTTATGTTATGTAGATTTAACACCGTGCTAACTTGCTACAATGTAAAAATCATTACTTTTACTAAATTAAAAACCGAAAGACATAGATGAAAATAAATCTCAACAAGAATCAAAAGAACAAACAAATTAATTGATCTAACCTCAAAATCCAATTAAGTAATTACAATGGAATCAACCCAAGAAGTTCAGCACTCCATGAAATACAAAATAAAATAAAAATAGAGAGAAGAATAGAGAGAGAAAAGAAACGAAATTAGGCCCCCCTAAGGGTTCCAAAACTCCGAAGTCCCGAGCTTGTTTCTTTGCTTCCCCCTTGGTCTCTTTATATAGGCTTCTATTGGACTTTGGGCTTTATTTGTCGGTTGCTAAAATCTTTTATTTTTATTTAATTAATTAGCAACTTAATTTCTTTCCAATTTCCAATTCTGCCCCTCTTGTTTAACCATTTTTGCAGTTTTGACCATAGTTGATTGCTGGCTTTGACCATTTGACCAATGTTGACCAGTTTGACTGTCCTCTCAGATGCTGACACATGGTGCAAAGACATTCTCTCTAGAATTAGGGTTTGCTCCTCCTTCCTCATTTGGCTCCGCGTGACGACATGGAGGGTTTCTGGCGGCTGATGGACTCCAACGATGTGGTTGTTGGCTCACGGACTATTGCTGGAGACACGCTGTTGTGATGTAGTTGGAGATGTTGCTGCTCCGATCTGGCTCGCGAGTGCAGGAATGTTGAAGGCGTTGCAATTGCATTATGCTCCGATTTGGCTCAGGCATGGAGGTTCTGGTTCGATCTGTAGTGGTGAAGAATGAAGGTGTTGTGATAGTTGCAGGGAAGCTGTTATGGTTCGCGTTCGTTACGTGATGCGAAAATGGAGACTATTGTTCGTTATGGATGCACTGCTACAGGTGGCGTGGCTGCGGAACGTTGGTGGCTCGCTCGCAGAGATGAAGGCTGCAGATCTGTGAGTGCAGATAATGGAACGTTGCAGATCTGCGATGTTTGCTCGTTGTGTGCTCGCGAGGAAGTAGTGCTTAACGTTGTTGTTTCATGTTTTCTAGCAAAGGTGCAACTACGTGATGATGTGCGTTTAGGTGCGAGGATGGTGATGCCTTCTTCTTCCACAGATTCGAACAGGCGCGTGATAAAGAAGGTGGTTTCCATGGCTGCTGGCGTGAGTGCGTTGCAGATGTAGTTCTCGTGGTGCAGTGCAGGGACGGTGGTGGCAAAGCAATGGCTGTCGGCTTCAATGGATGACGGTGGTGGCCATGGTGCAAGAGGAGAAGCTAGGGTTTCTCATGGGAGAGATGAAGATTTTGACGTGGCACCATTTGGTTGGCTGAATTTTGAGTGTTTGGATGTCACCATGTGTCATTCTCTAATTGCTTAATTTAATAAGTGGAGGATTGCCACATGGCATATCTGAGTGCATCTTAGTTTATGAGTGGAAAAAAGGGTGAAAATAGACAAAGGTAGGGCTGTAGAAGTAAGTTTTCTATAGCCCATTTAGAAGGAGGGGAGTGTATAAGTAATGTGTGGGGTGCAAAAGTGATTTTGCCGAAACTTGCTGATTTTAGCCTTATTTAAAGGTGGTTTGTAACTTCAATCAATTTATTTTTCCACCTTAAATGAGCTTAATCTTAACTTCAACTGCATCAACAAACGTTAAAATATCCAAAAATAATTTATGCAGCTAAAAATCACTTTTTAAGACATTTTTCTCACACAAGTTCAAATAGCCTAATTTTCAGAATTGTTAATTAAATCACTCTTTAAGCACACAAATTCAATTAAATACTCAGAATTAAACACTGAATGAAGGAAAAAATACGCACTCATCAACCTCTCCCTCCAATCAACGTTGAGGGAGAGAGAGGGGAAGCAGGAGGGAAATCCCTCTATTTTTCAATAATCTTTGTTATGCAATGATTTAAGAGTGATATCAAGATTACAATTATGTCCGCAATTTATTTTTCAGCTTAATTATGAAAATATTGTAAAAATATGGCCTTTGAAATTATGTTTACAAAAATAATTAATAACGAAAATTTGAAAATTTTTATAAAATAAGGTTTAAAAAGTACTTATTAATTATAAAATTTCTTATTACATTATTTCATAAATATTTTTTATTAAAATACGTTATTTTCATTTATACATTTTAAAATTTTTTCTACGACAAATCAAACTTATATAATTATAATTTTTAATTATTTTTAAAATAAAGGACAATTCAGTAATCTATTTTTTTCTTGATTTAAATATAACTTTTAATCTATCACATCCATCAAGTCATTCCAAACTTTAACAAACTTATTTGAAATCCAACCACTTTCATCTTTAATTCACTTAAAGCGAACAACAAAAACTTCACACTATAATCTACTTGATGTCATCTTCTCCCTCTCCCTCCAATCAACCAACCTTGACCTTGTGTTTGGATGGAGCATTTCAACAATGCTTAGAAATTGAAATGCTTTTCATTTGAATTGCTTGCAATTAAATTCCATTCATTTTATAAATAACTTGTTTGGATAAGAAAATTAAAATACCTTACATTTCAATTTCTTGTACGGTCCCTTTCAAATAGTTGGGTCCATTTGGGTCGTCAGGCTTGTCTGGATAGTCTGGCCCGTACGATTCGTCGGGCCCATCTGGATTGTCGAGACCGTCCGGTTCGTCGGGCACGTCCACATCGTCGAGCCTGTCCGGGTCGTCAGGCTCATCCGGGTCGTCGGGCACGTTCGGGTCGTCGGGCAAGTTCGGGTCGTTGTGCTCGTTCGGATCGTCTAGAATGTGAGGTTGAGTGACAAGAATTTCAAATTCCACCTATTTTGAGGATATTTGAATTTCTACTAATTTTGCTAATTGAAATCCTTCAACATTTGAAATGCTTTTTAATTTCTCTATCTAAACAAAATATTTCATTACAAAGAAATCTAAATTCTTCAAAAATATGAATTGCTTCATTAAAATACTCTATCCAAACACACTCTGAGGGAGAAAGAGGGAAAGGAAAAGAAAAATTCCTCTATTTTTCAATCATCTCTGTTATGTCATGATTTGAGGGTGATATCAAGATTACAATTATGTGTGAAATTTTTTGTCAGCTTAGTTATGAAAATGATGTAAAAATATGCCTTTTGAAATTAATTTTACAAAAATATTTAATAACGAAAATTACAAAATTGTTATAAAATAAGGTTTAAAAAGTAATTTTCAATTATAAAATTTTTTATTACATTATTTTATAAATATTTTTTTATTAAAATATGTTACTTTGATTTATACATTTCAATATTTTTTCTACGATAAATCAAACTTATATAATGATAATTTTTAAATATTTTTAAAATAAAGGACAATTTGGTAATCTTGTTTTTCCTTGATTTAAATATAATTTTTAATCTATCACATCCATCAAATCACTCACAAACTTTAACAAACTTTCCTCTAAATCCACCAACTTTCACCATTAATAAACTTAAATTAAACAACACAAACTTCACACTCTAATCCACTTGAATTGATCATCTCACTCTCTCTCCAATCAACCTTGACGGAGAGAGGGGGGAAGGAAGATGGAAATTTCTCTAATTTTCAATCATCTCTGTTATGCAATGGTTCAAGGGTCATATCAAGATTACAATTATGTCCGCAGTTTATTTTTCAGCTTAATTATGAAAATGATGTAAAAATAACGAAAATTTGAAAATTGTTATAAAATAAGGTTTAAAAAGTAATTATAAATTATAAAATTTTTATTACATTATTTTATAAAGTTTTTTTAATAAAATATGTTATTTTCATTCTTATATATTAATATTTTTTCTACAACAAATGAAACTTATATAATGATAATTTTTAATTATATTTAAAATAAAGGACAATTTTGTAATCTTGTTTTTTCTTGATTTAAATATAACTTTTAATCTATCACATTCATCAAATCATTCACAAACTTTCACAAACTTATTTGAAATCCAACCACTTTCATCTTTAATCCACTTAAAGTGAACAACACAAACTTCACACTATTATCTACTTGATGTCATCTGATCCTTCTCCCTCCAATCAACCAACCATGAGGGAGAAAGAGGGAAAGGAAAAGAGAACTTCCTCTATTTTTCAATCATCTCTCATATTTGATGATTTGAGGGTGATATCAAGATTACAATTATGTCCGCAATTTTTTTTTCAGCTTAATTATGAAAATGATGTAAAAATATGGCCTTTGAAATTATTTGTACAAAAATAATTAATAACGAAAATTTGGAATTTGTTATAAAATAAGGTATAAAAGTAATTATAAAATATAAAATTTTTAATTACATTATTTTATAAATATTGTTTTATTAAAATATGTTATTTTCAAATATACATTCTAATATTTTTTCTACGACAAATCAATCTTATATAATAATACTTTTTAATGACTTTTAAAATAAAGGACAATTTGGTAGTCTTGTTTTTCCTTGATTTAAATATTATTTTTAATTTATCACATCCATCAAATCACTCACAAACTTTAACAAACTTTACTCTAAATCCACCCATTTTCATCTTTAATTCACTTCAAATGAACAACATAAAATTCACACTATAATCCACTTGATGTCATCCTCTCCCTCTCCCTCCAATCAACCTTGGGAGAGAGAAGGGAAGGAAGATAGAAATTCCTCTATTTTGGAATCACCTTCGTTACGCCATGATTTCAGGGTCATATCAAGATTACAATTACGTCCGCAATTTTTTTTCCAGCTTAATTACGAAAATGTTGTAAAAATACTGCTTTTGAAATTATTTTCACAAAAATAATCAATAATGAAAATTTTAAAATTGTTATAAAACAAGGTTTAAAAAGTAATTTTTAATTATAAAAATTTTTATTACATTATTTCATAAATATTTTTTTATTAAAATATGTTACTTACATTTCATAAATCAAACTTATATAATGATAACTTTTAATTATTTTAAAAATAAAGGACAATTTGGTAATCTTGTTTTCCCTTGATTTAAAAATTTTAATTTTTAATCTACCACCTCCATCAAATCACTCATAAACTTGAACAAATTTTACTCTAAATCCACCCTCTTTCACCTTTAATCCACCTAAAGTGAACAACACAAACTTCACACTCTAATCCACTTGAATTCATCATCTCCCTCTCCCTCCAATCAACCTTGACGGAGAAAGAGGAAATGGAAGATGGAAATTCCTTCTATTTTGCAATCATCTCTATTATGCAATGGTTTAAGGGTGATATCAAGATTATACTTATATCCGTCATTTATTTTTCAGCTTAATTATGAAAATGATGTAAAAACATGGCTTATGAAATTAATTTTAACAAAAGAATTAATAAGGAAAATTTGAAAATTGTTATAAAATAAGGTTTAAAAAGTAATTATTAATTATAAATTTTTTTATTACATTATTATATAAATAATTTTTTAATAAAATATGTTATTTTCATTTATACATATTAATATTTTTTCTACAACAAATCAAACTTATATAATGATAATTTTTAATTATTTTTATTCCTACGGAGAACAAATAAGAGATGTCAGACATAAGCGTTACCTTACCTCAATCCGCAATCTTCTCAGTAGGATTCCTCCCGGCTAACATATGCTGTCTGTAGGTATCTCGATTTGGACCAGTTTGGACTCGAGAAGGGTTTCCTACGGAGAAGACTCTGACGCTTAAGTCAGCGAAAAACTCTCAAAAAGTCAAATCTAATAATTACGGGAGTAATGAATGCGTACCTTTAATTGCTGGGGTGCATATTTATAGATTATTAATTATGTCTGGCCACATCATGGGTTGGGCCCCTGTTTGGGCCGTAGGTGGGCATGGGCCTTAGTCCAGGTCACTTAGTTCGATTATCGTGGGCTTTAGGGGTTTTACTGGTAATGCTAAGAATTTGTCAGGTTCTCGTTTAGTTTCCTTAAGTTATCGGCTTAGGCCGGTTACTTCTTTAGCGGCTTAGGCCGGTTGCTCTTATAGCGGCTTAGGCTGGTTACTTTTATTTGCTTGGCATATGTATGGTGATTATTTGCGTCTTTGGGAGCTATGTAGCCGAATTTTATGGCTATAGTCAGGCTAAGCTGCCTAGGTGTAGTACAATTTTTAAAATAAAGGACAATTTGATGATCTTGTTTTTTTCTTAATTTATCACATCCATCAAATCACTCACAAACTTCAACAAAATTTACTCTAAATCCACTCACTTTCACCTTTAATCCCCTTAAAATGAACAACACAAGCTTCACACTCTAATCCACTTGAATTTCTACTCTCTCTCTCCCTCCAATCAACGTTAAGGGAGAGAGGGGAAGGAAGAGGGAAATTCCTCTATTTTTCAATCATCTTTGTTATGCAATGGTTTAAGGGTGATATCAAGATTACAAATATGTCCACAATTTATTTTTCAGCTTAATTATGAAAATGATGTAAAAATATGACTTTTCAAATTATTTTTACAAAAATAATTAATAACAAAAATTTGAAAATTGTTATAAAGGAAGGTTTAAAAAGAAATTATTAATTATAAAATTTTTTATTACATTATTTTATAAATACTTTTTTAATAAAATATTTTATTTTCATTCATACATATTAATATTTTTTTCTACGAAAATCAAACTTATATAATGATAATTTTTATTTTTTTTAAAATAAAGTACAATTTGGTAATCTTGTTTTCCCTCATTTAAATATAATTTTTAATCTATTACATGCATCAAATCACTCACAAACTTTAACAAACTATACTTTAAATCCTTCCACTTTCACATTTAATCCACTTAAAGTGAACAACACAAACTTCACACGATAATTCACTTGATGTCATCCTCTCCCTCCAATCAACCTTGAGAGAGAGGGAAGTAAGAGGGAAATTCCTCTATTTTTCTATCATCTCTGTTATCTCTTGGTTTGAGGGTGATATCAAGATTACAATTATGTCCGCAATTTATTTTTGAGCTTAATTATGAAAATGATGTAAAAAATATGACTTTTCAAATTATTTTTACAAAAATAATTAATAACATAAATTTTAAAATTGCTCTAGAAAAAGGTTTAAAAAGTAATTATTAATTATAATTTTTTTTATTACATTACTTTATAAATACTTTTTTAATAAAATATTTTATTTTCATTCATACATATTAATATTTTTTTCTATAACAAATCAAACTTATACAATGATAATTTTTAATCATTTTTAAAATCAAGGACAATTTGGTAATCTTGTTTTTCTTTGATTTAAATATAATATTTAATCTATCACATCCATCAAATCACTCTCAAACTTTGACAAACTTTACTCTAAATCCACTCCTTACACCTTTAATCTACTTAAAGTGAACAACAGAAACTTCAAACTCTAATCCACTTGAATCGATCATCTCCCTGTACCTCCAATCAACATTGAGGGAGAAAGAGTGGAAGGAAGAGGGAGATTCTTCTATTTTTAAATCATCTCTGTTATGTCTTGGTTTGATGGTGATATCAAGATTAAAATTATGTCCACAATTTATTTTTCAGCTTAATTATGAAAATCATGTAAAAATATGACGTTTCCAATTATTTTTACAAAAACAATTAATAACAAAAATTTGAAAATTGTTCTAAAATAAGATTTAAAAAGTAATTATTAATTATAAAGTTGTTTATTACATTATTTTATAAATACTTTTTTAATAAAATATTTTATTTTCATTCATACATATTAAATTTTTTTTCTACAACAAATCAAACTTATACAATGATAACTTTTAGTTATTTTTAAAATAAAGGACAATTTCCTAATCTTGTTGTTCCTTGATTTAAAAATAATTTTTAGTTTATCACATCAATCAAATCACTCACAAACTTTAACAAATTGTACTTTAAATCCACCATCTTTCACCTTTAATCCACTTAAGGTGAAAACCACAAACTTCACACTCTAATCCACTTGAATTCATCATCTCCCTCTCCCTCCAATGAACCTCGACGGAGAGGGAGGGGGATGAAGACGGAAATTCCTCCATTTTTCAATCATCTCTATCATGCAATGGTTTGAGGGTGATATCAAGATTACAATTATGTGCGCAATTTATGTTGTATCTTAATCAATAAAATGATTTTAATCATTAAAATGATGTAAAAATATGGCTTTTGAAATTATTTTTAGAAAAATAATTAATAACGAAAATTTGAAAATTGTTATAAAATAACTTTTAAAAAGTAATTATCAATTATAGAATTTTTTATTACATTATTTTATAATTATTTTTATATTAAAACATGTTATTTTCATTTATACATTTTATTATTTTTTCTACGACAAATCAAACTTATATAATGATCAATTTAATTACTTTTAAAATAAAAACACTTTGGTAATCTTGTTTTTCGTTGATTTAAATATAATTTTTAATCTATCACATCTATCAAATCACTCACAAACGACTTTACTCTGAATCCACCATCTTTCATCTTTAATCCACGAACAACGCAAAATTCATACTCTAATCTAGGGATGTCAACGGGGCGGGTAGGGTACAGGTAGTAGCTCCCTCGTACTCTACCCGCTGGATAAATATTCACCTCGTACCCGTACCCATATCCGTCGGGTATCCATTATGCGGGTACCCGTCTATTTTTTTCATATCCGCGGGTATCCACGGATACCCACGGGTATTTACAAAATTATTTATAAAATAAATATTTAATCATAAATTCAAATAAAATAAAATACATCACTGTCATAAATTTTAAATAAATTTCAAGCAAACTCAAGTCCAAATAATTATAAAAATAAATATAAAATACGTTCAACGTAATGGAAATTCTTTAATAAGTGTTTTGATCAACAAGCTTACTTTCTCTGATTGATTCCTGAAAAATAATCAAATAATAAACTCCAACTGCCACATGCCAAGTATTCTTATTTTGATTCCATCATTTGACAATAAGCATATATACGCCAAATTTCAAAGAAGGGAAAGAGAAGAATGTCAAGGGGTGTACTTGAAAGAAGACAATGGACCCTTGAAGCGGGAACAATGAAGACACAAGAAGATAAGATGTGTAGCTTAGAAAATATTACATCAGAATGATTTTTACTAATATATATATATATATATATATATATATATATATAGATAAGGGTATTTTTTGTGAATTAAAGTTTAGCGGGTACGGGTATCCACGGGTACGGATACTATGATACAAATACCCGCCCCGTTAACATGCGGGTATCAAAAATACCCGTACCCGCAGGTAGCGGGTATCCATTTTTAATACCCATTTCCTACCCATTGCCGGTTTTATCCGCGGATACTCCCGGGTACGGATATTTTTGACATCCCTACTCTAACCCACTTGAATTCATCATCTCCCTCTCGCTCCAATCAACCTTGAGGGAGAGAGGGGAAGGAAGAGGAAAATTCTTCTATTTTTAAATCATATTTGTCATGTGTTGGTTTGAAGGTGATATTAAGATTACAATGATGTCCGCAATTTATTTTTCAACGTAATTATGAAAATGATGTAAAAATATGACTTTTCATATTATTTTTACAAAAATAATTAATAACGAAAATTTGAAAATTGATCTAAAATAAGGTTTAAAAAGTAATTATAAATTATAAAATTTTTTATTGCATTATTTTATAAATACTTTTTTAATAAAATATTTTATTTTCATTCATACATATTAATTTTTTTTTCTACAACAAATCAAACTTATACAATGATAACTTTTAGTTATTTTTAAAATAAAGGACAATTTCCTAATCTTGTTTTTCCTTGATTTAAAAATAATTTTTAGATTATCACATCAATCAAATCACTCAAAACTTTAACAAATTGTACTTTAAATCCACCATCTTTCACCTTTAATCCACTTAAAGTGAAAACCACAAACTTCATACTCTAATCCACTTGAATTCATCATCTCCCTCTCCCTCCAATGAACCTCGACGGAGAGAGAGGGGGATGAAGACGGAAATTCCTCTATTTTTCAATCATCTCTATTATGCAATGGTTTGAGGGTGATATCAAGATTACAATTATGTGCGCAATTTATTTTTTAGCTTAATCATTAAAATGATGTAAAAATATGGCTTTTGAAATTATTTTTACCAAAATAATTAATAACGAAAATTTGAAAATTGTTATAAAATAACGTTTAAAAAGTAATTATCAATTATAAATTTTTTTATTACATTATTTTATAATTATTTTTATATTAAAATATGTTATTTTCATTTATACATTTTATTATTTTTTCTACGACAAATCAAACTTATATAATAATCATTTTAATTACTTTTAAAATAAAAACAATTTGGTAATGTAGTTTTTCGTTGATTTAAATATAATTTTTAATCTATCACATCCATCAAATCACTCACAAACGGCTTTAATCTGAATCCACCCTCTTTCACCTTTAATCCACGAACAACAGAAAATTCACACTCTAATCCACTTGAATTCATCATCTCCCTCTCGCTCCAATCAACCTTGAGGGAGAGAGAGGAAGGAAGACACTACTAAAAAAACTCAAATTTCTTGCCAATATTTTAGTGAAAAAAAATTGAAAGAAATTGCTACCAATTTCTCTGCAAAATATTTTATATAAAACACTTTTCGCAAGAAATTTTGTAGGAAATACTCGCAAATTTTATAATTTTGTAGGAAATAATTACCCACGAAGGAATTACCTGCCAATTAAGATTCATAAAAAAAAATGGTAGAAAAAGTCTTTTCTTGCAAATTTTTTTAACAAATTTGCAAGAAAAATCCCATGTAATATGAGAATTTGTAGTAGTGAGAGGGAAATTCTTTTATTTTTAAATCATCTTTGTTATGTGTTGGTTTGAGGGTGATATTAAGATTACAATGATGTCCGCAATCTATTTTTCAACGTAATTATGAAAATGATGTAAAAATATGACTTTTCATATTATTTTTACAAAAATAATTAATTACGAAAATTTGAAAATTGATCTAAAATAAGGTTTAAAAAGTAATTATTAATTATAAACTTTTTTATTACATTATTTTATAAATATTTTTGTAATAAAATATTTTATTTTCATTTACACATATTAATATTTTTTTCTACAATAAATCAAACTTATATAATGATAATTTATAATTATATTTACAATAAAGTACAATTTGGTAATCTTGTTTTTTTATGATTTAAAAATAATTTTGAATCTATCACATCTATCACATCACTCACAAACTTCAACAAACTTTACTCTAAATCCACTCACTTCCACCTTTAATCCCCTTAAAGTGAACAAGACAAGCTTCACACTATAATTCACTTGAATTCATCCTATCACTCTCCCTCCAATCAACGATGAGGGAGAGAGGGGAAGGAAGAGGGAAATTCCTCTATTTTTCAATCATGTCTGTTATGCAATGGTTCGGGGGTGATATCAAAATTACAATTATGTGCGCACTTAATTTTTCAGCTTAATTACGAAAATCATGTAAAAATAACGAAAATTTAAATTGTTATAAAATAAGGTTTATAAAGTAATTTTTAATTATAAATTTTTTATTACATTATCTTTAAATATTTTTTTTAAAGTATGTTACTTTCATTTATACATTTTCATATTTTTCCTACGATAATTCAAACTTATATAATGATTATTTTTAATTATTTTTAAAATAAAGTACAATTTGGTAATCTTGTTTTTCTTTGATTTAAATATAATTTTTAATTTATCACATCCATCAAATCACTCACAAACTTTAACAAACTTTACTCTAAATCCACCCACTTTAACCTTTAATCCACTTAAAGTGAACAACACAAACTTCACATTATAATCCACGATGTCATCCTCTCCCTCTCCATCCGATCAACCTTGAGGGAGAGAGAGGGAAAGGAAATGATAAACTCTTCTATTTTTAAATCATCTCTGTTCTGTCTTGGTTTGAGGGTGATATCAAGATTACAATTATGTCCGCAATTTATTTTTCATCTTGATTATGAAAATGATGTAAAAATGACTTTTCAAATTATTTTTACAAAAATAATTAATAACGACAATTTCAAATTTGTAATAAAATAGGATTTAAAAAGTAATTTTTTATTATAAATTTTTTTGTTAAATTATGTTTTAAATATTTTTTTATTAAAATATATTACTTTCATTTATACATTTTCATATTTTTTTTACGGTAAATCAAACTTTTATAATGATAATTTTTAATTATTTTTAAAATAAAGTACAATTTGGTAATATTGTTTTTCTTTGATTTCAATATCAGTTTTAATATATATGACATTCATCAAATTACTCACAAACATTAACAAACTTTACTATAAATCAACCCACTTTCACCTTTAATCCACTTAAAGTGAATAACACAAACTTTACACTCTACTCCGCTTGAATTCACCATCTTCCTCTCCCTTCAATCAACCTTGATGGAGAGAGAGGGGAAGGAAGAGGAAAATTCTTATATTTTTAAATCATCTCTGTAATGTCTTGGTTTGAGGGTGATATCAAGATTACAATTATATCCGCAATTTATTTTTCAGCTTAATTACGAAAATGATGTAAAAATATGACTTTTTAAATTATTTTTACAAAAATAATTAATAACGAAAATTTGAAAATTGTTATAAAATAAGGGTTAAAAAGTAATTTTTAATTATAAAATTTTCTATTACTTTATCTTTTAAATATTTTTTTATTAAAATATGTTACTTCCACTTATACATTTTCATATTTTTCCTACGATAATTCAAACTTAAATAATGATAATTTTTAATTATTTTTAAAATAAAGTACAATTTGGTAATCTTTTTCTTTTATGATTTAAATATAAGATTTAATCTATCACATCCATCAAATCACTCAAAAACTTTAACAAACTTTACTCTAAATCCACCCACTTTCACCTTTAATCCACTTAAAGTATACAACACAAACTTCATATTGTAATCCATGATGTCATCCTCTCCCTCTCCATCCGATCAACACTGAGGGAGACAGGTAAAGGAAGAAGGAAATTCTTCTACTTTTAAATCATGTCTTTTATGTCTTGGTTTGAGGGTGATATCAAGAATACAATTATGTCCACAATTTATTTTTTAGCTTAATTATTACAATGATGTACAAATATGACTTTTTAAATTATTTTTACAAAAATAATTAATAACGATAATTTGAAAATTGTTATAAAATAAAGTTTAAATAGTAATTTGTAATTATAAATTTTTTTATTACATTATCTTTTAAATATTTTTTTATTAAAATATGTTAACTTCATTTATACATTTTCATTTTTTTTGTACGATAAATCAAACTTATATAATAATAATTTTTAATTATTTTTAAAATAAAGTACAATTTGGTAATCTTGTTCTTTTATGATTTAAATATAAGATTTAATCTATCGCATCCATCAAATCACTTACAAACTTTAACAAACTTTACTCTAAATCCACTTACTTTCACCTTTAATCCCCTTAAAGTGAACAAGACAAGCTCCACACTCTAATCCACTTGATGTCAACCTCTCCCTCTCCATCCAATCAACCTTGAGGGAGAGAGGGGAAGGAAGAGGGAAATTCTTCTATTTTTTAATCATGTCATTTATGTCCGCAATTTATTTTTAGGCTTAATTATGAGAATGAGTTAAAAATATGACTTTTCAAATTATTTTTACAAAAATAATTTTTAATTATAAAATTTTCTATTACATTATCTTTTAAATATTTTCTTATTAAAATATGTTATTTTCACTTACACATTTTCATATTTTTTCTACGATAAATCATACTTGTATAATGATTATTTTTAATTATTTTTAAAATAAAGTACAATTTGGTAATCATGTTTTTCTTTGATTTCAATATAAATTTTAATCTATCACATCCATCAAATCGCTCACAAACTTTAACAAACTTTACTCTTAATCCACCCATTTTCACATTTAATCCACTGAAAGTGAACAACACAAACTTCACATTGTAATCCACTTGACGTCATCCTCTTGCTCTCCATCCGATAAACCTTGAGGGAGAGACAGGGAAAGGAAGAAGGAAATTCTTCTACTTTTAAATCATGTCTGTTATGTCTTGGATTGAGGGTGATATCAATTTATTTTTAGCTTAATTATGACAATGATGTACAAATATTACTTTTCAAATTATTTTAAAAAAAATAATTAATAACGAAAATTTGAAAATTGTAATAAAATAAGATTTAAAAAGTTATTTTTAATAATAAAATTTTTCATTAAATTATCTTTTAAATATTTTTTTTATTATCATATGTTACTATCATTTATACATTTTCATATTTTTTCTGCGATAAATCAAACTTATGTAATGATAATTTTTAATTATTTTTAAAAGAAAGTACATTTTGGTAATCTTGTTTTTTTATGATTGAAATATAATTTTTAATCTATCACATTCATCAAATCACTCACAAACTTTAACAAATTTACTCTAAATCCACTCACGTTCACCTTTAATCCCATTAAAGTGAACAAGACAAGCTCCACACTCTAATCCACTTGATGTCAACCTCTCCCTCTCCATCCAATCAACCTTGAGGGAGAGAGGGGAAGGAAGAGGAAAATTCTACTATTTTTAAATCATGTCATTTATGTCTTGGTGTGAAGGTGATATCAAGATTACAATGATGTCCGCAATTTATTTTTAGGCTTAATTATGAGAATGAGTTAAAAATATGAATTTTCAAATTATTTTTCCAAAAATAATTAATCACGAAAATTTTAAAATTGTTATAAAATAGGGTTTAAAAATTAATTTTTAATTATATAATTTTCTATTACATTATCTTTTAAATATTTTTTTATTAAAATATGTTATTTTCACTTACACATTTTCATATTTTTTCTACGATAAATCATACTTATATAATGATAATTTTTAATTATTTTTAAAATAAAGTACAATTTGGTAATCTTGTTTTTTTATGATTGAAATATAATTTTTAATCTATCACATCCATCAAATCACTCACAAACTATAACAAACTTTACTCTTAATCCACCAAGTTTCACCTGTAATCCACTTAAAGTGAACAACACAAACTTCACACTGTAATCCACTTGATGGCATCCTCTTTCTCTCCATCCAAAAAACCTTAAGGGAGAGAGAGGGGAAGGAAGAGGGAAATTCTTCTACTTTTAAATCAGGTATGTTATGTCCTGGTTTGAAGGTGATATCAAGATTACAATGATATCCGCAATTTATTTTTCAGCTTAATTATGAAAGTGATGTAAAAATATGAATTTTGAAATTATTTTTACAACAATAATTAATCATGAAAATTTTAAAATTGTTATAAAATAAGGGTTAAAAAGTAATTTTTAATTATAAATTTTTTTATTACATTATCTTTTATTAAAATATGTTATTTTCATTTATACATTTTTGTATTTTTTCTACGATAAATCAAACTTATATAATAATAACTTTTAATTATTTTTAAAATAAAGTACAATTTGGTAATCTTGTTTTTTATGATTTAAATATAAGTTTTAATCTATCATATCCATCAAATCACTCACAAACTTTAACAAACTTTACTCTTAATCCACCCAGTGTCACCTTTAATCCACTTAAAGTGAACAACACAAACTTCACACTGTAATCCACTTTGTGTCATCCTCTTTCTCTCCATCCAATCATCCTTGAGGGAGAGAGAGGGGAAGGAAGAGGGAAATTCTTCTACTTGTAAATCATGTCTGTTATGTCCTGGTTTAAAGGTGATATCAAGATTACAATGTTGTCCGCTATTTATTTTTCAGCTTAATTATGAAAATGATGTAAAAATATGAATTTTCAAATTATTTTTACAACAATAATTAATCACGAATATTTGAAAATTGTTATAAAATAAGGGTTAAAAAGTAATTTTTAATTATAAATTTTTTTATTACATTATCTTTTAAATATTTTTTTATTAAAATATGTTACTTTCATTTATACATTTTCATATTTTTTCTACGATAAATCAAACTTATATAATGATAATTTTTAATTATTTTTAAAATAAAGTACAATTTGGTAATCTTGTTTTTTTATGATTGAAATATAATTTTTAATCTATCAAATCCATGAAATCACTCACAACCTTGAACCAACTTTACTCTTAATCCACCCACTTTCACCTTTAATCCACTTAAAGTGAACAACACAAACTTCACACTGTAATCCACTTGATGTCATCCTCTCTCTCTCCATCCAATCAACCTTGAGGGAGAGAGAGGGGAAGGAAGAGGGAAATCCTTCTACTTTTAAATCATGTCTGTTATGTCCTGGTTTGACGGTGATACAAAGATTACAATGATGTCCGCAATTTATTTTTCAGCTTAATTATAAAAACAATGTAAAAATATGACTTTCAAATTATTTTTACAACAATAATTAATCACGAAAAGTTTAAAATTGTTATAAAATAAGGGTTAAAAAGTAATTTTTAATTATAAAATTTTTTATTACATTATCTTTTAAATATTTTTTTATTAAAATATGTTATTTTCATTTATACATTTTCGTATTTTTTGTACTATAAATGAAGGTTATATAATAATTATTTTTAATTATTTTTAAAAATAAAGTACAATTCGATAATCTGGTTTTTTATGATTTAAAAATAAGTTTTAATCTATCACATCCATCAAATCACTCACAAACATTAACAAACTTTACTCTTAATCCACCCACTTTCACCTTTAATCTACTTAAAGTGAACAACACAAACTTCACACTGTAATCCACCCTATGTCATCCTTTCCCTCTTCATCCAATCAACCTTGAGGGAGAAAGAGGGAAAGGAAGAGATAAATTCTTCCGTTTTTAAATCAGCTCTGTTATGTCATGGTTTGAGGGTGATATCAAGGTAACAATTATGTCCGCAATTTATTTTTCAGCTTAATTATGAAAATAATGTAAAAAAATGACTTTCAAATTATTTTTACAAAAATAATTAACCGCGAAAATTTGAAAATTGTTATAAAATAAGGTTTAAAAAGTAATTTTTAATTACAATTTTTTTATGAAATTATCTTTTAAATTTTTTTTATTAAAGTATGTTACTTTCCACTTATACATTTTCATATTTTTTCTACGATAATTCAAACTTATATAGTGATAATTTTTAATTATTTTTAAAATAAAGTACAATTTGGTAATGTTATTTTTCTTTAATTTAAATATAATTTTTAATCTATCACATCCATCAAATCACTCAGAAACTATAACAAACTTTACTCTTAATCCACCAACTTTCACCTTTAACCCACTTAAAGTAAACAACACAAGCTTCACACTGTAATCAACTTGATGTCATCGTCTCCCTCTCCATCCGATCAACCTTGAGGGAGAGAGAGGAAAAGCAAGAGATAAATTCTTCTATTTTTAAATCATCTATGTTATGTCCTGGTTTGAGGGTGATATTAAGATTACAATTAAGTCTGCAATTTATTTTTCAGATTAATTATGAAAATGATGTAAAAATATGACTTTTCAAATTCTTTTTACAAAAATAATTAATCACGAAAATTTGAAAATTGTTATAAAATAGGGTTTAAGAAGTAATTTTTAATTATAAAATTTTCTATTACATTATCTTTTAAATATTTCTTTATTATAATATGTTACTATCATTTACACATTTTCATATTTTTTCTACGATAAATCAAACTTATATAATGATAATTTTTAATTATTTTTAAAATAAAGTACAATTTGGTAATCTTTTTCTTTTATGATTTAAATATAAGATTTAATCTATCACATCCATCAAATCACTCACAAACTTGAACAAACTTTACTCTTAATCCACCCACTTTCAACTTTAATCCACTTAAAGCGAACAACATAAACTTCACACTGCAATCCACTTGATGTCATCCTCTCCCTCTCCATCCAATCAACCTTGAGTGAGAGAGAGAGGAAGGAAGAGGGAAATTATTCTACTTTTAAATCATGTCTGTTATGTCCTGGTTTGAGGGTGATATTAAGATTACAATTATGTCTGCAATTTATTTTTCAGATTAATTATGAAAATGATGTAAAAATATGACTTTTCAAATTATTTTTACAAAAATAATTAATCACGAAAACTTGAAAATTGTTATAAAATAAGGTTTAAAAAGTAATTTTTAATTATAAAATTTTCTATTACATTATCTTTTAAATATTTCTTTATTATAATATGTTACTATCATTTACACATTTTCATATTTTTTCTACGATAAATCAAACTTATATAATGATAATTTTTAATTATTTTTAAAATAAAGTATAATTTGGTAATCTTGTTTTTCTTTGATTTCAATATAAATTTTAATCTATCACATCCACCAAATCACTCACAAATTTTTACAAACTTTACTATTAATCCACCCATTTTCACCTTTAATCCACTTAAAGTGAAAAACACAAACTTCACATTGTAATCCACTTGATGTCATCCTCTCCCTCTCTATCCGATCAACCTTGAGGGAGAGACAGGGAAAGGAAAAGGGAAATTCTTCTACTTTTAAATCATGTCTGTTATGTCTTAGTTTGAGGGTGATATCAAGAATACAATTATGTCCGCAATTTATTTTTCAGATTAATTATGAAAATGATGTAAAAATATGACTTTTCAAATTATTTTTACAAAAATAATTAATCACAAAAATTTGAAAATTGTTATACAATAGGGTTTAAAAAGTAATTTTTAATTATAAAATTTTCTATTACATTATCTTTTAAATATTTTATTATTATAATATCTTACTATCATTTAAACATTTTCATATTTTTTCTACGATAAATCAGAATTATATAATAATAATTTTCAATTATTTTTAAAATAAAGTACAATTTGGTAATCTTGTTCTTTTATGATTTAAATATAAGATTTAATCTATCACATCCATCAAATCACTCGCAAACTTGAACAAATTTTACTCTTAATCCACCCACTTTCACCTTTAATCTACTTAAATTGAACAACACAAACTTCACACTCTAATCCTCTTGATGTCATCCTCTCCTTCTCCATCCAATCAACCTTGAGGGAGAGAGGGGAAGGAAGAGGAAAATTCTTCTACTTTTAAATCCAGTCTGTAATCATGTTTTTTTGTGATTTAAATATAATTTTTAATTTATCGCATCTATCAAATCACTCACAAACTTCAACAAACTTTACTCTAAATTCACTCACTTCCACATTTAATCCCCTTAAAGTGAACAAGACAAGCTTCACACTCTAATCCACTTCAATTCATCCTATCCCTCTCCATCCAACCAACCTTGATGGAGAGAGAAGGGAAGGAAGAGGGAAATTGTTCTATTTTTCAATCATGTCTGTTATGCAATGGTTCGGCGGTGATATCAAGATTACAATAATGTCCGCAATTATTTTAGCATAATTATGAAAACAATATAAAAATAACGAAAATTTGAAAATTGTTATAAAATACGGTTTAAAAAGTAATTTTTAATTATAAAATTTTCTATTACATTATCTTTTAAATATTTTTTTATGAAAATATGTTATTTTCACTTACACATTTTCATACTTTTTCTACGATAAATCAAACTTATATAATGATAATTTTTAATTATTTTTAAAATAAAGTACAATTTGGTAATCTTGTTTTTTTATGATTGAAATATAATTTTTAATCTATCACATCAATCAAATCACTCACAAACTATAACAAACTTTACTCTTAATCCACCAAGTTTCACCTGTAATCCACTTAAAGGGAACAACACAAACTTCACACTGTAATCCACTTGATGGCATCCTCTTTCTCTCCATCCAAAAAACCTTAAGGGAGAGAGAGGGGAAGGAAGAGGGAAATTCTTCTACTTTTAAATCAGGTATGTTATGTCCTGGTTTGAAGGTGATATCAAGATTACAATGATGTCTGCAATTTATTTTTCAGCTTAATTATGAAAGTGATGTAAAAGTATGAATTTTGAAATTATTTTTACAACAATAATTAATCATGAAAATTTTAAAATTATTATAAAATAAGGGTTAAAAAGTAATTTTTAATTATAAAATTTTCTATTACATTATCTTTTAAATATTTTTTTATGAAAATATGTTATTTTCACTTACACATTTTCATACTTTTTCTACGATAAATCAAACTTATATAATGATAATTTTTAATTATTTTTAAGATAAAGTACAATTTGGTAATCTTGTTTTTCTTTGATTTAAATATATTTTTTAATCTATTACATCCATCAAATCACTCACAAACTTTAGCAAATTGTACTTTTAATCCACCCACTTTCACCTTTAATCCACTTAAAGTGAACAACACAAACTTCACATTGTAATCCACTTGATGTCATCCTCTCCCTCTCCATCCGATCAACCTTGAGGGAGAGAGAGGGAAAGGAATATGGAAATTCTTCTACTTCTAAATCATGTCTGTTATGTCTTGGATTGAGGGTGATATCAAGAATACAATTATGTCCGTAATTTATTTTTCAGCCTAATTATGACAATGATGTACAAATATGACTTTTTAAATTATTTTTACAAAAATAATTAATAACGAAAATTTGAAAATTGTTATAAAATAAGGTTTAAATACTAATATTTAACTATAAATATTTTTATTACATTATATTTTAAATATTTTTTTATTAAAATATGTTATTTTCATTTATACATATATCATATTTTTTCTACGATAAATCAAACTTATATAATAATAATTTTTAATTATTTTTAAAATAAAGTACAATTTGGTAATCTTGTTATTTTATGATTTAAATATAATTTTTAATCTATCACGTCTTTGAAATCACCAACAAACTTCAACAAACTTTACTCTTAATGCACCCAGTTTCACCTTTAAACCACTTAAAGTGAACAAGAAAAACTTCACACTGTAATGCACTTAATGTCATCCTCTTCCACTCCATCCAATCAACCTTGAGGGAGAGAGAAGGGAAGGAAGTGGGAAATTCTTCTATTTTTAAATCATGTCGGTTAAATCTTGGTTTGACGGTGATATCAAGATTATAATTACGTCCGCAATTTATTTTTCAGCTTATTTATGAAAATGATGTAAAAATATAACTTAAAAAATTATTTTTACAAAAATAATTAATCACGAAAATTTGAAAATTATTATAAAAAAAGGTTTAAAAAGTAATTTTTAATTATAAAATTTGTTATTACATTATCTTTCAAATATTTTTTTATTAAAATATGTTACTTTCATTTATACATTTTCATATTTTTTCTACGATAAATCAAACTTATATAATGATAATTTTTAATTATTTTTAAAATAAAGTACAATTTGGTAAGCCTGTTTTTCTTTGATTTAAATATAATTTTTAATCTATTACATCAATCAAATCACTCCCAAACTTTAGCAAACAGTACTCTTAATCCACCCACTTTCACCTTTAATCCACTTAAAGTGAATAACACAAACTTCACATTGTAATCTACTTGATGTCATACTCTCCCTCTCCATCCGATCAACCTTGAGGGAGAGAGGGGAAGGAAAAGGGAATTTCTTCTATTTTTAAATCATCTATGTTATGTCTTGGTTTGAGGGTGATATCAATATATTAATTATGTATGCAATTTAATTTTTAGATAAATTATGAAAATAATGTAAAAATATGACTTTTCAAATTATTATTTCAAAAATAATTAATAACGAAAATTTGAAAATTGTTATAAAATAAGGTTTCAAAAGTAAGTTTTAATTATAAATTTTTTTATTACATTATCTTTTAAATATTTTTTTACTAAAATATGTTATTTTCACTTACACATTTTCATTTTTTTTCTACGATAAATCAAACTTATATAATGATAATTTTTAATTATTTTTAAAATAAAGTTTAATTTGGTAATCTTGTTTTTCATTGATTTCAATATAAATTTTAATCTATTACATCCATCAAATCACTCACAAACTTTAACAAACTTTACTCTTAATCCACCCAGTTTTACCTTTAATCCACTTAAAGTGAACAACACAAACTTCACATTGTAATCCACTAGATGTCATCCTCTCCCTCTCCATCCGATCAACCTTCAGGGAGAGAGAGGGAAAGGAAAAGGGAAATTCTTCTACTTCTAAATCATGTCTGTTATGTCTTGGATTGAGGGTGATATCAAGAATACAATTATGTCCGTAATTTATTTTTCAGCCTAATTATGACAATGATGTACAAATATGAGTTTTTAAATTATTTTTACAAAAATAATTAATAACAAAAATTTGAACATTGTTATAAAATAAGGTTTAAATACTAATTTTTAATTATAAACTTTTTTATTATATTATCTTTTAAATATTTTTTTATTAAAATATGTTATTTTCATTTATACAAATTTCATATTTTTTCTACGACAAATCAAACTTATATAATAATAATTTTTAACTACTTTTAAAATGAAGTACAATTTGGTAATCTTGTTTTTTATGATTTAAATATAAGTTTTAATCTATCACATAAATCAAATCACTTACAAACTTTAACAAACTTTACTCTTAATCCACCCACTTTCACCTTTAATCTACTTAAAGTGAACAAAACAAACTTCACACTGTAATTGACTTGATGTCATCCTCTCCCCCTCTATCCGATCAACCTTGTGGGAGAGAGGGGAAGGAAGAGGGAAATTCTTCTATTTTTAAATCATCTCTATTATGTCTTGGTTTGAGGGAGATATCAAGATGACAATTATGTCCGCAATTTATTTTTCAGCTAAATTATGAAAATGATGTAAAAATATGACTTTTCATATTATTTTTACAAAAATAATTAATAACTAAAATTTGAAAATTGTAATAAAATAAGGTTTAAAAAGTAATTTTTAATTATAAATTTTTTTATTAAATTATCTTTTAAATATTGTTTTATTATAATATGTTACTTTCATTTATAAATTTTCATATTTTTCTACGATAAATCAAACTTATATAATGATAATTTTTAATTATTTTTAAAATAAAATACAATTTGATAATCTTGTTTTTTATGATTTAAATATAATTTGTAATCTATCACATCCACCAAATCCCTCATCAACTTGAACAAACTCCACTCTAAATCCACTCACTTTCACCTTTAATCCCCTTAAAGTGAAAAGGACAAGCTCCACGCTCTAATCCACTTGATGTCATCCTCTCCCTCTCCATCCAATCAACCTTGAGGGAGATAGAGGGGAAGGAAAAGGGAAATTCTACTATTTTTAAATCATGTCAGTTATGTCTTCGTTCGAAAGTGATATCAAGATTCCAATGATGTCTACAATTTATTTTTCAGCTTAATTATGAAAATGATGTAAAAATATGAATTTTCAAATTATTTTTACAAAAATAATTAATCACAAAAATTTTAAAATTGTTATAAAATAAGGCTTAAAAAGTAATTTTCAACTATAAAATTTTCTATTACATTTTCTTTTAAATATTTTTGTATTAAAATCTGTTATTTTCATTTATACATTTTCATATTTTTTCTGTGATAAATCAAACTTATATAATAATAATTTTTAATTATTTTTAAAATAAAGTACAATTTGGTAATCTTGTTTTTTTATGATTTAAATATAGGTTTTAATCTATCACATCCATCAAATCACTCACAAACTTCACTCTTAATCCACCCACTTTCACCTTTAATCTACTTAAAGTGAACAACACAAACTTCACACTATAATCTAGTTGATGTCATCCTCTCCTTCTCCATCCAATCAACCTTGAGTCAAAGAGGGGAAGGAAGAGGGAAATTCTACTATTTTTAAATTATCTCTGTTATGTCTTGGTTTGAGGGTGATATCAAGATTATAATTATGTCCGCAATTTATTTTTCAGCTTAATTATGAAAATGGTGTAAAAATATGACTTTCAAATTATTTATACAAAAATAATTAATCACGAAAATTTGAAAATTGTTATAAACTAAGGGTTAAAAAGTATATTTTAATTATAAAATTTTTTATTACATTATCTTTTAAATATTTTTTTATTAAAATATGTTACTTTCATTTATACATTTTCATATTTTTTCTACGATAAATGAAACTTATATAATGATAATTTTTAATTATTTTTAAAATAAAGTACAATTTGGTAATCTTGTTTTTTTATGATTGAAATATAATTTTTAATCTATCACATCCATCAAATCACTCACAAACTTTAACAAACTTTACTCTTAATCCACCTAGTTTCACCTTTAATCCACTTAAAGTGAACAACACAAACTTCACATTGTAATCCACTTGATGTCATCCTCTCCCTCTCCATCCAATCAACCTTGAGGGAGATAGAGGGGAAGGAAAAGCGAAATTCTTCTATTTTTAAATCATGTCGGTTATGTCTTGGTTTAAAAGTGATCAAGATTCCAATGATGTCCACAATTTATTTTTCAGCTTAATTATGAAAATGATGTAAAAATATGAATTTTCAAATTATTTTTACAAAAATAATTAAACACGAAAATCTTAAAATTATTATAAAATAAGGCTTAAAAAGTAATTTTTAACTATAAAATTTTCTATTACATTTTCTTTTAAATATTTTTGTATTAAAATCTGTTTTTTTATTTATACATTTTCATATTTTTTCTACGATAAATCAAACTTATATAATAATAATTTTTAATTATTTCTAAAATAAAGTACAATTTGGTAATCTTGTTTTTTTATGATTTAAATATAAGTTTTAATCTATCACATCCATCAAATCACTCACAAACTTCACTCTTAATCCACTCACTTTCACCTTTAATCTACTTAAAGTGAACAACACAAACTTCACACTATAATCTATTTGATGTCATCCTCTCCCTCTCCATCCAATAAATCTTGAGTGAAAGTTAGGAAGGAAGAGGGAAATTCTTCTATTTTTAAATTATCTCTGTTATGTCTTGGTTTGAGGGTGATATCAAGATTACAATTATGTCCGCAATTTATTTTTCAGCTTAATTATTAAAATAGTATAAAAATATGAATTCAAATTATTTTTACAAAAATAATTAATCACGAAAATTTTTAATTATAAATTTTTTTATTACACTATCTTTTAAATATTTTTTTATTAAAATATGTTATTTTCATTTATACATTTTCATATCTTTTCTACGATAAATCAAACTTATATAATGATAATTTTTAATTATTTTGAAAATAAAGTATAATTTGGATATCTTGTTTTTTTATGATTTAAATATAAGTTTGAATCTATCACATCCATCAAATCACACACAAACTTGAACAAACTTTACTCTTAATCCACCCAGTTTCACCTTTAATCCACTTAAAGTGAACAACACAGACTTCACATTGTAATCCACTTGATGTCATCCTCTCCCTTTACATCCAATCAACCTTGAGGGAGAGAAAGGGGAAGGGTGAGGGAAATTCTTCTATTTTTAAATCATGTCTGTTATGTCTTGGTTTGAGGGTGATATCAAGATTAGAATTATGTCCGCAATTTATTTTTCAGCTTAATTGTGAAAATGATGTAAAAATATGACTTTCAAATTATTTTCACAAAAATAATTAGTCACGAAAATTTGAAAATTGTTATAAAATAAGGTTTAAAAGTAATTTTTAATTACAATTTTTTTTATTACATTATCTTTTAAATATTTTTTTTATAAAATGTTATTTTCATTTATACATTTTCATATTTTTTCTACGATAAATCAAAGTTATATAATAATAATTTTTAGGTATAAATACACATTTGGTACCCAAACTTTTTCGGAAAGTTCAATGTGGTATCTGAACTTTAGGATTGTTCAATTTGGTACCCCAATTTTCTAAAGAGATTCACTTTGGTCATCTCCGTTAAGTTGGAGTTAACACCGTGTCCATACAGGACACGTGTCAAGCCATGAAATTTTATTTTTTTTAATATTTTTTTTCAGAAAAATTTAAAAAACTGCCACGTGTCAGTTTATCATCGTGCCATGTGGCAGCTTACAAGCATGACACGTGGCAGTATAATAGATGTTTTCAATTTAGTACCCCAATTTAAATTTTTGGTTCAATTTAGTACCCTAATTTTTTTAAATCATCCAATTTCGTCATCTTCCATTTGAGACCAAATTAGTAAATAAGCTTAATTACAACCTATATATACATGTTACAATAACTTTTTCTAATATATACATCAAATCATTTCACCTAATTATTTTATTTTTTTCATTTTAACCTTTGTAATTGTTTATACATGAAATTTTTTACACTTGTAAAAAATAAAATAATTTGAATATTT
>Ga0214545_1004381_pt1 | contig 26475 bp, 10 predicted proteins | sample CNSS4metaG_FD_160064 | JGI IMG/M metagenome (GOLD analysis project Ga0214545, IMG submission 160064) | Root nodule microbial communities from cowpea collected in UCLA plant growth center, Los Angeles, California, USA - CNSS4 | ecosystem: Host-associated > Plants > Roots > Nodule | place: USA... | reverse complement strand
AACCCAGAACTGCGAAATTGATTAATTGAGCTTTAAAACCTAAAGATTTATTCAAGATTCATCTTAAACCAGATAAAAGCCTTTTAATCAATTCAGATCCCTTTGTGGTTAAGATAATTAGACAGATCTGTTTTTAACACTTAATTCATCTGTATTTAGCATGTTTTGCAACTCTAAGCTCCAAAAGCGAGTTAAAGTGGAAAAAGAGAGAAATTGGATTAGAATATGCAATTATGGCCAATTTGTGACTGATGCGGCTGAGTGATATAAATGGTGTTAAGCACCACAAAGACGATTAAGGAAATCCTCATGAGGAGGAACCTTTGGAAAAATATAGAATTGAACTTTTATCCCTCTAGCCCAAAATGTGCGGCTTAAACCCTAAGAAAGGCAATTTAGAAAGATATAGAATGAAAGCTTTAATGTTGAAGCGCTAAAGCTGAAGTTGAGCACCACCCTTGATGGTTTATAAATACCAACCTCATGTCCTCATTTTGTGCATTGAGGGGGGGATTAAAAATGTAGTGTAGTAGGGTGGGAATACAATGTTGGAGGCTTGAGATATGCTTTCATTATAAACCTTTATGTCTAGGTGTTGTTGGGATTGCATTGCAATATTTTATGAGTAGTTGAACTCTTTCATGTCGAGGTTGAGTGTAATCAATTATAATTCTTTGTACTTCTACTTCTTGGATATTTATTTATGTTTTCATTTAATTTGTTTGTGAATTGTTTGTGCTTGTTGTTGGATGAACTGGTCAATTAATCGTAGTATTTCAATGGCTTGGGATTGAGTGAGAATTGGTTCCAAGTTGCGGTCCAACTAATACTCCTCTTTCTTTTAGATGTTAGGAATAGATCTAAAATTGTATTACAAATGACTTGGTGCACTTGCCAATGCCAATAGATCACACAATTGGGTAAATCTCTTAAAACTTGATATTGTGTGATGTTGAGGATTTTAGGGCTTAAGCCTAATGAACATAATTAAAAATCACAACCCAAGTTTACCCTATTAATGCATAATCCCAACTCTTTTGGTATGAAGTTGTAGATCAATATTGAATGAATTCAAGTTGAATTAGTTAGGAGTATAAGAAAGACATTGGAGAGTTCATACAATTTGTTCAATAAAATATGACAAGTATTGACAGACAATATTATTGTTCATGTGTCAGTTATTTTAATGGCATACGATTATAAGTTGAGCGATAAGAAACAATGTGATGGTTTCTTAAGGGTGTTGACTTCATGTGAAATGTTAAACATTCCATCAATGTATCAATCTCAAAATTTTGATGTATATTTGAGTTGGGGTGGGTCAACATTCATTTGAGTCAAGGCCAACCTATGTTCAATTGAGTGGGACTAAGCTTAGGTGGGTCCTAGTTTAGTCAAGACCAAGTTGGGGCTAACCTGATCAAGACTTGGTAAAGTTGAACTAGGTCAAGTCGAGTCAACCTTGGCTCAGCTTGAGTTGAGTCTGACCCAGCTTAGGTTAAGCTAAGTTAGCCTAGGATCAAGTCAAGCCGAGTTGGTTGGGCTAATCAGTCTAGATTAGTTGAGTTGATTTGATTCAGGTCAAAGTAAACTCAAGTCAAATTGAGACGTTCAGTCGAGTTGGACTAGGTGTGACCAAGAGAAATCGAGTCAGATTTGGTCAAGTCAAGTTGGGTCGAGAAATTGGATCAGAGACATATCAAATTAAGTTGAGTTGACCGCAAAGACCCAAATATGATTTTGAGTGTAACTATAAATTTATTTATTTTTATTTTGTTTTGTACTTCCTATTCAAAATTTAATGTTTTAACAAAATTCCAAAAATTCATGGGAATGCTCGTCTCACTCCATTATTTTGAAGCCTAGTGGTTTAGAGCCTGTTTTATTTACCATGATCAAATTTGATGGTGTTTGAAATTACAACTATAACAACAACAACATATAACATATACGTATGGTGTTGCTTGTGCAAATTGTTGTAATAATAAAATAAAAAAAAAAAACAAACGCGTTTAGCATTAGAATATATTGGAACTATGGTGGTTACACATTCATGGCTCTAGTCTTGTTTACATTTTACGTTTTCCTTTGCTCATAAAACAATTATTTCAATAACTAAAAGCACAGAGACCTAAAAAATCCCTAGTCAAATCTAAAAACAAATTGGTACCAATATTCAAACTCTATGTATGTATGTATGTATCAACAACCTATTATAAGGTGGCATTTGAAGCTCTTCATTATTTATTTCCTCATATTTCTTTATATGCTTTACACACCACACACGTGTACTACTTTACTACTGTCATTATGAATATTTCTAAAAAAAATTAATGTATCGTTCTTTTTGCAGAACAAGAATCAGTGTGAAACAATTAAAGTTTGATTGGAATTTTGACACGAAGAAACGTAGTACGTGGATTTTGTGAGTTTGTAGAATTTGTTAAATGTAAGTTATGCCGTTAACGTGTATGACGAAATGCCTTTGCTTACCCTAGCAGTGTGCCTGAATATCCTCAGGCCGTCCACTGCGGTTTCATCAGATGTGGTGGCTCACACAATGCTGAAAACTCATTACTACCCTTTGACTCTCTCTGCATCAATAGTGTCTCCATGTTCAAGTTTTGTTTGCATCATAGAACTATGAGCAGAAGGGCACAATAGACCATGGAAGAAGAAAGAGTTTAAAATGGAGGGTATTGTGGTGCTCAAGTAAGAGAAATGGGTGAAGCTTTTGAAGGTCAAACAATAGAATATGCATCAGAATTCCTTCACACTCTTCCATTAGCATGCACCATGCAACCTCCTCATACACCTTTAACCACTTTTGCGGCGTCAACTTCTCCTCCAGCTTTATAAACCCTAACCCTCCCTCTTCATTTTCTACACCACATTTTCATTCACACCAGAAACAAAACACACAAACCAAAACCCTCTTCTCATCTTCATCCTCTCGTTCTGATAGTACACCTTCAACCATTGACAGTGGCAAAGCCATGGGGCTCCTAAAGGCAATATTCATCATAGCAACAACCATGGCTTTGTCCATCACACTCACAATGAAGACCATCACCAAAGAGGAATCCAACCCCCTTTTTCTGCACCATGATTTTCCCTCCTCATCATCATCATCAACCACTCCTCAAAACACCATTCTTCTCCCTTCTAAAAGGGTGAATCGCTTCCTCGCACAAGTGAAAAACCCTAATGCTGCTGATCACTGCCACAAGGACCATGATGTGTGCAGTTTGCAGGGTGTGAAGAACTCGACGTGTTGCAACAACAAGTGCATTGATGTAGGGTATGACAAACACAACTGTGGTGCGTGCAAGAAAATGTGCAAGTTCACAGAGACATGTTGCAGAGGGGAATGTGTGGACACCAACTTGGACAAGAGGCATTGTGGGGAGTGTAACAATCGATGTGAATTAGGTGAATATTGTGTCTATGGAATGTGTGATTATGCCTAAGGTTCATCATCAGCATGAGTCCCCAATATAGGGTCCTATGTTGTTATTACTATACGAGGTTTGTGATTTTATTAAAAATATTCAATAAAGTGAACCACATTTCTGGTGGTTATCTAACAAAATATATACCATATATATATAGTCTTTATTATTGCTCCCTTAATTGCGATCTTCTAAGTGTTTCTCAAATATATTATTATCATCACATATTATATATAATATCATGTATTGTTTTTCTTGGTTTCTTCTTATATTTATTGGTAGACCTAGATAATCACAAGAGAAAATGATTTTTTTACAACTAAATTTTGATAACTTTTTCTTACAACTTTGAGGTAACATTTTTTAAGTGATTTACCAATTTTTCATTTTTTTTTCATTTATCTATATTACAAACCACTTGAAAGATGTTACCTCAGAATTATAAAAAAAAAAATTGTCAAAATTTAGTTGTTAAAATATCATTGTCCAATTATAAGACACGGTTCTACAAGAATGTAAGAAAATATAATGGTTTTTTGTTTATAATTGTGTTATGGAAAAACAATTTATTCTTTAAGACATGATATTGTAGAGGTTTGTTAATTAGTTTCTTTTGATGGCCTATGAAAAAAATTGCTCTTTTATATAGACAAAAAAAAGTTATATGTTAAGTAAATTATAATTGAATAAGAAACTTCATTTTTTTTTTCAAGTCTCTTGTTTATTCATTCATTCGCGATTTATGATTTATTGTGGTCACTGGTTGGAAGCACCATGATTATCTATTATTTTAATTTATATGTAATTATTCCCAAGAAAGGTTTATTCAAAGTTCATTATGAAAATTAGTTTAGTGCTTAATTGGAAAACGTCTAAATTTAAAAGTTAATATATTTCTTAAACTACATAAAAACAATATTTCTGTATATGCTAAGATCCCAAATCATTAAACACATAATTAACACTGAATTTTAAATGCTTCAAGAGTTGTTGGTAATTTGGTAAGAATCTGAAGAGTGCAAATTGTTGTTAAAAAAAGAGTTGTTTTTGAATTATGTAGTAGAGTGTAGGATGAATAAAGGTGGCATGAATATGAAAACTTAGGGTTGAAGAAAACAAATTGAGCAACATAAGATACCTTTACTTAAATCGTTTCTGAAAAATGAAGATACGCAATTAACAGATCAGAATAAAAATAAAGTGGCATGGATTTTGGTGCAAATGGGTGTCCACATGCATATGCATATGTGCTTCTAAAGATATCTTTCACCTTTTCTGAGAACAGTTTTATGTATTAGGTTGCTTCATCAATGAATGTCATGTTGGTATAAAAATTTATTTAGAAAAAAAGTTGATGATATTGAAATGTGTGATAACTCATAAATGAGCAAAAGGAAGAAAAATATGAGATGTAATAAATAATGTGAATAATGCAATTAAGTCTTACATTTTGTTAGATCAAAGCTCATCTGCAAAAAAAAAAAAAAAACTAGAGTAGAATTATAATTCACTTTGTTTTCTTGGAAGTTCTTGGTAACATGAGAATTGTGTTCTCAGTATTTCAAAATTTGTAATGTTTTTGAAATAATTTAATTTAATTTTTGGTGAAAAATATGAATTTGAGTAAAACAATTATTGGTAATTAACTGATTGATTTAAATTAATAAATATTGATAGGTTGTTCTATAGTATAATGTTCAAATTGTCTTTTTGGTATTTATTAAAATATAAATATTTTTTAATTAAAAAATTTAGTTGAGAAAACAAAAATAAATTATTTTTTAAGATATTAATTATGTAAAATATTATTTTTTATTTGTTAATTACTTATATTAATTATAAGAAAATTTAGTGATATCCAATAAATCAAATTACTATTTTAAAAATAAAATGTTAGAAAAAAAATAGTAACTTATCAAATAATCTCATAAAATTTATCATTTTCTCTTTATTTCTTATTCTATTTTATTTTAAAAACTTTTTCTTTGAAACATCGCACATATCACCTAAATTAATATAAATTAATATAGATAACTCTTTAATTAGTTCAAATCTCCTGTAAAATAAGTGATTTAAAATAATAGTATCATTAATATTAATAATGATGACAATAATAATAATGGTCCATTTGTTATTTTGGTTCATATATATTTATAATTGTTTGATTTGATTTTTTTTAATTATTTATAATTGTGTTGATATATTGTAATATGAATGCGATCATTATGTAACACAATGGATGAAAATCAATATTCGTACTCGTATTACAATTAGTTGGAAAATAATAATATATATTTGCATTGAAACAAATATTTTACAACATTGTCTTTTTATATACTAATTGACGTTAATGTCTTATTTTGTAAACATTTAAGAGTTTGCATCAAATCCCGATAAGTACATAAAGTTTGGTAAGATAGCTTGTGCAAAGTTTATAATTTAAATATACAATAGTATTTAGAATATTTACTTATTGTAAAGAAGACTTATAGTTGTATTTGGATTCTAGATGATTTTGGGTTCGGTAAAATGTATATTGTAGTTTTTGTTATGATTTGAAAATATGTGCATGTTTAAAATGTGGAACAAACCAAAACATAAAAATTATTTAAAAGCTAAACCCACATTTGACTTCGGTTGTTGCCTCAATCGAAGCGTAAAGATGACATTTGATCTCAATTCGTACAAAAATTGAAGTCAAATATCCCATCTAAATTTAAATTAATTGTTTATTTTAATTACACATGGCCCCAGTTCATAAGATAACTGAAGCCAAATGTTGGCCTCGGTTCACCAGTCAACCGAAGTCAAATAACTTTCATAATTTAAAATAATTACTTAATTTTAAGGTCATATGAAAGATAAAGTAGAATGACGACTTTTTGGTTTCGGTTGACAACTTGCCAAAAGCACACACCCTCACCTGAATATGTTTTAGGTGTAAAATTGAAATTCAATCTAAAAAATAATCACAGCCAGAACTCTTTCCTACACTAGTACTAACTCCTGTTGTTTCACCTTGAATGTTTTATCTTCAATATTTTCCAAACATTGTATTTCCTTAGAGACGGAAAAAAAATGCTAAAAATTGTTAGGTTTAGGGTTTATCAAGTGAAGATGCTAAGAGAAAGACTAACATGTTGCGAGGAAGATCCATCGCAAGTTCGTGCTCCATGGTAGGTTTGTGCTGCAAGCTTCACATTTTCATACTCCAAATCTAGGATCTAAAATATTTTCTCCTATGAAATAATATAGATCTCCATTAAGAACAATTATGACTCATGTCTAAAAGGGTAATTAAGTTCATATAGCATAATAGAACTCAACCATTTGCATAAATTGTTTTAAAACTAAATATCTATCATAAGAAAGTGAGAACATGTTAGACTTTTCTTAAACAAATGTTTTGTAAAAATAAAGCCTAAAATATGTTTTAGTTTACAAGGTTAAATATGTTTGTAGTTTTAACAGTAAATTAATTTATAAAATTTTAAATTTTAAAAATAAAGCCTAAATTGTGAAGTTGTTTTTACAGTAAAATAATTTATAAAGTTTTAAAAAATTAAAATCGAATTTAAAAACCATAATATTATACAAATTTAAGTATTATTTATTTAAAACACACACAATTATATATATATATATATACTTTTATAAAATAAAAGAAGTAGAGAAATTCTTAATTATTTAATTTTTATTTTTCTGGCTCTTTAGGCTTTTGTTTTGTGTTCAGTGTTGATCCACCTCAACAGAAGGGACATTAAACAACACAGACAACGAGCCACTTGTTTCCAGTTACCGATTCAATGACTTCTCCGTTGGTGGCGGAGGGCGTCGCCGTGGCGGCGTTGCGGTCGGTGATGCTCCGGGTGCAGCAGGCGGCTGAGCGGTCCAGCTCTAAACCGGACCGGGTCCGGGTCGTGGCGGTTTCCAAAACGAAACCCATCACTCTGATTCGACAACTCTACGACGCGGGTCACCGATGCTTCGGCGAAAACTACGTCCAAGAAATCGTTGAAAAAGCTCCTCAGGTGTTGGAATGATTCCTTCTTTTTTCAATTTTTAATTGATATTTAGGATTAAAATTATAAATGCTGCATTGTTTTGTTTCTTTGTGTTGTGAATAGAAAATTCTAATGATTTGGTTTGGGGGCATGCCTGCAGCTTCCACAAGACATTGAGTGGCATTTCATTGGGCACTTGCAGAGCAACAAAGTCAAAACACTTTTAGGTAATCTTTTTTTAAAATTTGTTTCTGAATTTACTTTAGTTTTATTGATGTAGAATGAATTTCCTTCTTTGCTTTCACTAGGGTTGTAGGATTTGGATAGAAAGTGAGGCCTTTGATTGCTTTTGATTTCAATGTTTGTCATTATATCAAAGCTTCTAATTTTTCGTATGTGGAGGACTACCTTGTTTTTCAGAAGCACCATATTAACAAACCATCTCCGTTGGGAGTATTTTACTAGGAGAGTTTAATTTGAACCATGTGTATGTAATGCTATGGACTCAAATATATAAGATAAAAAGCATTGCCATGAGTAGTGAATTTAAATGTAAGGAAATCTAATTAATTTCTTCTTTTTTTTATCTATTTAATGATTTTCAATTTAGTCCATACAATTGATTTTAATTTTAGTTCCGAATACTATTTTTGGTTCCATTACATGATGATTATAATCCTTATATGCCATATTAACACACCATACCAATCTAATGTTGTTGCAACAGCAACAAATGGTAGAGATGAAATAGGGATTAAATTTCAATGTAAAGGTGATTGAGTGGTAATGCCAGTTTAATTTTGCTATCTAAGCTGGGTACATAGTTTTTCTACATCTTTTTGGTTGGCTGTGATTGTTGAAAATGTTGCTATAATTGCATTATCTTGTTATAGCTTGTTCGTCTGTTCCTTTCTTCAGCACCTTATATTAGCTGAATGTTAACCTTGCATACTTTATGTAGGTGGTGTTCCAAATCTGGCCATGTTTGAGAGTGTGGACAATCAGAAGGTAGAGATGTAAAATCATTGCTACTTGTAGTTGTTGGAGATATGAATTTTATTTTATGCACTAATAAAATTTGAATGAATCTAGATAAAAGTTGTCTTTATGGTGTGCTCAATTATTAATTACTTTTCGCATTGCTGTTGCTGTGGACAAGGTCTATTATGCTATACCAAGCAAATAGCTAGTTAAAATTTCAAAATGTGGTGTTGGTACAGCTAATTTTCTAATTCATACTATTAGCTATTTGACTAACCTTAAAGTGTTCTTGTACCTCTTGAACTGTAGATAGCAAATAATCTTGATCGTATGGTATCAACCCTTGGAAGAGATCCTCTGAAGGTTTTGGTCCAAGTAAATACCAGTGGAGAAGAATGTAAGTTTGACTTAATCTAACTCTTTGTTACACTTTTTGGATCTGTTGAGGTTTCCCCTCTACCTTTGGATGTGAGGAAAATTCTTACTTGAGGTATTTGCAAATCCTTCATGTGTAGATTGTAACTTGTATATTCGTGTTACTGACATGTCTTCCCATAATGAGACTTCTTGATTTATTATTCATTTTATTTCTTTAATAACGTTACCCATGGAATTCTACAAATTGAAAGAATATAAGTAATTCAAATATTTCCCCTTATCCCAGTTTTTTTTTTTTTGCTACATTCAACTTTTATTTATTCATTTCAGATAATGACATAGTAATGCTACTTAATCAGTCACTCCTAAGGTAGTTTGATATCTGTTGAATTGGAGAATTTTAGCTATTCCATCATTGTTTGTTAACCCAACGTATCAAATTCTTTGATTATGTATTGACATTGTTTCAAATACTTTGGAGTGCACTGTTTGTCATAACACAATGATCTTATTTCTTACACATTTTAAATGAGTAATGTTTGTATGGATTCTTATGTTTTTGCAGCCAAATCTGGTATTGATCCTTCTAATTGTGTTGAGCTTGCAAAACACGTGAAATTGAGCTGCCCAAACCTAGAGTTCTCTGGCTTAATGACAATAGGAATGGCAGACTATACCTCAACCCCAAAGAACTTTCAGGTGACAGATTCTATTCTTATATTCTGAAGCATGTGTGGAGCACTCCTTGAAATGATCCATTTCTTGTTTGTCATAACTTGTCCATTTAAGAATTGTATTTCGTTTATTGTCTTAATGTTGTTTTGTTGAAATTTGATCTGCATTTTTACCATCATTTTGTTGCTTTTGTAGTAATGTTTTATGTGCCTTTTGTTCCAACTCCCTCTTGTCTATTTACTAAGGTTCTCTCTTTTGTGAAAAATCAGACCCTGTCAAATTGCAGAACTGAAGTATGCAAGGCACTTGAAATACCCGAGGAGCAATGTGAACTTTCAATGGGCATGTCTGGTGATTTTGAATTAGCGGTATGGAGTATTGTCCTAAAGTTAATTAGCAATTATAATTTTCTTGATGGGCATGCCTTGTTTGATACTTGCCGTGATGATGACAGTGTACGAAGAATGCTAACAACGCACTTTCTAAAACATTTTTCATTATTGATTGGAAATTCCGAAAGGTCCCACTAAATCATAAATGAAGTTCATAAAATAAAGGGGAGATCTACATTCTTACGTGAATTTTACCCAATAATTAAGTCTTGAAAGAGTGTGTTGGCATTTTTCGTAGTTTTATAGATATGGTTGATGATGACACTACCACATTTCTCTATAATTAGTATGGGATGTAGTTTTTGAAGCATTTTGAAGATACTACTAGTTGATAGATACGTTACTAAAGTCTTTGTTTGAACTACTTAAAGATTTCTCAGCTAACTAATTTCTTTTACTCTTAATCAACTGTATACATGCAACTGTTGATAAATATATTTTTGCCTTTCCAGATTGAAATGGGTAGTACTAATGTGAGAATTGGATCCACAATATTTGGACCGAGGGAGTATCCAAAGAAACAAGAATAGGTAGAAGCTGTAATCTCTCTCTCCCTCTCTCTCTCTCTTCTCTCTCTCATTCTATATATACAAACTGTGTATTACCACACAGATGTTCTGAAAAGTGTATTGTATTTATTTACCTTTGTAATTGATGCGATGGAATTGGTAATAAGAAAAATCCATAGTTGGTTTACATACCATAAAAACAATCTTCATGCAAAGTCTCCCATTTTTTTGTTTTTTTACAGATTCCTTGTTTATTCTAATTAGAGAATGTGTGTACGGGAGAGCCGTGTGTATGCCTGTGTGAAAATGAGAGTGACAAACACTATTGTAAGGTTGCAGCATACTATAATCATGTTGATGTTCCGCTATCTTTCTTGTGGATTATGTTCTGCTTCAAATTTTAATTTGCTAGTACAGAGTGATTCATCTCAATGATCTTGTCCTGAAGCAAGTTCTTTTTCTTTTTGGGTCTGTAGCTAACTGGAGTATAGCTAATAATTGATAATTTTTTAGCTTCGAATTATGTTTTGGAGATCAACTGTGATATTATTTGTACACTTGAATTTCATTACAATGGAGGTTTAAATACCATGTTATAATTTTTTTATTAAATATATGGTATACGTTTCTTAAATTTAATTGGATACAGTCAGTGTAAAGGTTATTTAAAAAAAAAAATCCTTGAATTATGAATTATAATATAATAATAGAGTAATCAACAAACAATTTCTGTTAGAGATAAAAGATTATGTGTTTCAACGAAATTTACGCTTCTAAAGATTGAAAAATATATTCTCTAACGAGCTTTAATTTTTTTTTATTAAGCATTATCAAGTCGTGATTTATGAATGCATTAACAGATATAGTTTAATGATCATAGACTGAGTATTAAGCATATTTATAAGGGAATTCAGTAGCAATTTTTAATGCAGTTATTGTAAAAATTGATGAATGCTTCACCAAAAAGACACGGCGAACGAAGAATCTCTTCCAAATTGTCATGTAATACGATGAATCCTGAAAACTACTAAATGTCCTGCAAAGCTTGCTTTATCAAAGAGGTCCAAATGGCTTCCTAAGCAACAATGATTGGAAAGTGCTCAAACATTCAAGTCTACAAAAACATTTAAAAACATTTATGTACGGTATGGGTTGTCGGTCGATTGGTTGTATCATATTGTTTCAAAGAAGATTTTTGAAAATATGATCAAATGCTCGGCCACTGATTGTGTGAGATTATTTCGAAGAAGATTCTCATATATGTGATCAAATGTTCGATCATCGATTGTGTGAGAGTACTTCAAAGAAGATTTTCATATATGTGATTAAACATCACTCGAACATGCCGAATAGTTCCTCATAGTGTCTTCAGTTTGATTGTCCATAGGATTTCATCTTGATTCTTTATATAGATTATATGTCAAGATTTTCGGTCCATTAGGTCAAACGACATTCATATTAACCACCTAATAATGTAATTAGCGTAAACAGGTCACTGATCATAATTAAAAAACATGATTGTTGAAATTATAAATATAAGTAAAAAATATGGTTGTTAGAATTTTTGTCTCGCACCTTTAACAGATACCTTGATGAACATGAATGCTGAACATGTATACATCCTTTGTGTTGTAGAATGACTTACATAAGTTTATTGTAAAAAATCTACAAGTTTCCCATGTCTACACATGTAAAACTCTCATTGTGCAACTATTAATGTAGCAAAACAACACTAGTTGCACAAACCATCTTCATGGCCTAGACGTGTGTGTAATATAAGTCTGTCATCGAAGTTAAATGAGGTTCTTCCTCAATTAATTATGAAGTGATAGTGAGCAAAAATGCATAGTGTAGTAATGTGACTCATCTTGTTGTATGATAAAAAATTACCACTATATTTTTTTATAAGCTTAAAGACAAAATAGATAAGTAAAAAAGTGAATGATATCAAACATACCTACAACATTACAAGATGAAATCTCAGCAAATGGGTAAAAGAACCAAACTGCTTTCTACATATCACAACATATTATATTATTACATGTCTTCAACAATGTCACGTTTCATTTTATAAATATTATTACATGTTTTTTTATAAATATGTTTTCATTTTATATTTAATAACATGTTTCTATAATTTTTTTCTATTAAATATTAAAGGGTTAGATATGTTTTTATCCCTTAACTTTCAGTGAATTTTGGAATTAGTCTATTCCGAAATTTTGAATTAATTTAATCATTCATATTTTGAAATACATGGATTTAATCCTTTTAAAAGTTTTGTTAAGTTTATTTGACATTTCAAGCACGTTTTATAATAGTATTTGACTTAACATAAAAGTAAAAATGTGTCAAACAATATAAACAATTCAAATACAATTCTGAAATGCGTATGAAACATCAAATAACCTAACAAAATTTGATTAAAATGACTAAATTCACATATTTCGAAAGATAAAGGACTAAATTCGTCCAAAATTTTGAAATAAACTAATTTCAAAATTTACTGAAATTTAAGGAACAAAAACAACGTTTAACCCAATATTAAAAAATATAGTTTATAATTAATTTTCTAATCACTCTTAACTAAATTTTACTATATACCACACCTATGAATTCTAATTAGAAGGTAGAAGTGTAAATATAGTTTTTTTCTTCATTTAAAATTATTTTTTAAATTGAAAGTCAGAAGATATTCTTTTCTATTTTCCTCATATCATTGCCAACTGTGGACTCTAAAACCTCTCTTAAGACCCGGCGCAACACAACACTGAGTACAGAGCATAGTGTTTTGTGTTCTTCTTCCTTATCTCAATCAAACTATGTCAGCCCTTTCAATCCCATTCAAATTCTACTTCCCTCCAACCACCGCCACCTCCTTCCCTCCCTCCCAAACCAAACCCCTAAACTTCACTTTCCAACGCAGAACAAGAACACCTACAAAAACGGCATGTGCTGCTTCCGAGAACCCCAAGCAACGCCAAAACCCGAAGAAGAACCGGACAGAGGCCAAAACCGAAACCACAAGTGATGATGTAGAAAAGGGTATTGACCCTGCTGGCTTTCTCGCCAAACGTGGCATTTCCCACAAAGCTTTTGCCCTGTTCCTCCGTGAAAGGCATGAAATTTGGAAAATTTAAAATGAAAGTTGGGCCGTGTTTGGTGGAATTTTTGTTTGATTTTTCTGGGGTGTTTGGTTTTAGTGTTTGTGATGGAAAGTTAGATTTTTTAGTAGTGGGGTGATGGCACTCTCTTCACATGGTATTACACTCACACTCTGCTTCTTAGGCTCTTTTAGTATTAGTGATGGTAAAGTCAGTAGTTTTAATCATTAATGGAAAAAAAATTAAGTGTTGATATTTCAGCACATTCATGATTTGTTAGGCGTGTGTTCGTGATATCACATGTTGGTTCTTTTCATGAAGAACTGAGGCTATGTTTGGAGAAAAGTTGGTAGAGTGTATTTAGAAATTGTAATGCTCATCTCCGATTCTAACTCACAAAATAAAACAAAAAGGAAGAATTGTTGCTTTGAAAGGAAAATCTTTTTGGAGCTCTCCCAACTTACGTGCAAACATACACTAACTTCATTCTTCAATCTGACTTGCTCAGGTTAGAACAAGTGAAATCCCTTCTTTGGAACATCTTGTTCAGGGTTCCTACAAAAGAATTGGGGAAGTTTGGTTTAAGTGAAGAGGGTAATTGAGACTAAGAATAGTATATGAAGTAAGGCTAAGGTACTTATTTGTTAATTAAATGGGCGAAAAACTATATTGTTTTTATTTTTGCTGTCTAAGTGAATGAGATGGACATGTTGGTCACCTTTTTTTGCCTCTAGATGGATTGGAAATTTGATGCTTGACATTATAAGATATAAGATGTTAATCGTTGGATTTTGCAGGTATAAAGTATTGAAGGACATGAAAGATGAAATTTTGAAACGGCACGAAAACTTCATGATTCTAGCTTCTGGGTTAGTTCCATTATAATGTGGCTTTAAGCTTGTCATTTGGTACATAATTTTTAATTTTGGTTCTCTCAGCTATGAGCTACACTATTCCGTTTTAGCATCTTAACTTTTATCAATTCCATCGACCATAGTTTTGAAAAATAAATGTGATGTATATTACGTTCCTTATGTGTTCTTGAAATTTGTTGCCATGGAATTATGATATTTGAAGTAGTTGTTAGTAACTTAGTATTAATTATTTTACAAATCTGTGCATGATTGGTCCAGGTTTGAATTATTGGGAATGCATCGTCATCCAGAACATCGTGTTGATTATATGGAATGGGCTCCAGGTTTGACATTATCCCCTATGTTTTCTTTTGGACTCTTTCCAATTCTCAAAATCTTAATGTTGAATGTGTAGTTTAGTTTATCTTGTTTATTTTCAGCTACAACCATTTCTTATTGTGTCCATAGTTTCTTGGTTTTTGACAAGCAAGTAAATGCAGGGGCTCGCTATTGTGCAATTGTTGGTGACTTCAATGATTGGTCACCTACAGAAAATTGTGCAAGAGAGCATTACTTTGGTCATGACGATTATGGATATTGGTTTATCATTCTTCAAGATAAGCTGAGAGAGGGAGAAGAGCCAGATAAATACTATTTTCAAATGTATAACTACGTAGATGATTATGATAAAGGAGATAGTGGTGTCACTGTGGAAGAGCTCTTAAAGAAAGCAAATGAGCAGTACTGGGAACCAGGAGAAAACCGTTACCCAAATAATCGTTATGAAGGGCCAGTTAAGTTATATGAGCAGCTATTTGGTCCTAATGGACCTCAAACCATGGAAGACTTACCAAACATAAAAGATCCAAAAACAAGATACAAAGAATGGGCAGCAGAGCATGGACCTTCCCGTACTGCTGCAATGGACAGTGGCAAGGAGTATGACATATATAATGTTATAGTTGATCCTGAATGGCACGAGAAAATTCGTGCACTCAAACCTCCTATAGCATACTGGTTTGAGACACGTAAAGGTAGGAAGGCTTGGATGAAAAAGTATAGTCCTGCCATTCCTCATGGTAGCAAGTACAGAGTCTACTTCAACACTCCTAATGGACCATTGGAGAGGGTGCCTGCTTGGGCTACATATGTGCAGCCAGGTAAATCTTATCTGGATTCTTGGAAGTAATTTAATTGTCTGTGAATATAAACTAGAATTATATTTGGTCATGTGTAGTATCTTATGGTTGTTTCTTTTGTAAAGATCTACCTACATATTAACTAAAACACACCTTGGACCTGGAAGATATGTTCAGGTCTTCCTTGACGTGGGAATTTTTTATGTTGAGTATAAAAGTTATACCTCATAACAACAAAATCCTTGTCCCAGTAGGTGATCAAATGTATGCCCTTGAAAGAAATTCATATATTATCACCATTTCCTTATTATTAACTTTATGTTCATTATCCTATGTTATATAGTACTCCTTTTTCAATTAATGCCAATTTTGGGGTTTGAATAGAACTTAAAAACTGAGTCTATGTTCAGTTTTATGAAAAGCCAATAAATGCAGAATGCTATACCCAAATACATAAAAAAGAAGAAAAAGGTATGATTGCCTGGATTTGTTTGAACAAGCTTTTCTATTTGTACTTATAGAGAGAAATATAAGAAAAAAAATGAAATAAGCTTTTTCATAATTGTATGCATATTGATTCAAGTTCTCCCACATAATGTTTCTAAATTTTTATTTGTAACTTTTGTATAAACTAATTTTAGCTTATGGAGAAACTTCTTTTTTTCTTAAAGTTTTTCCTTGAAGTGCTTATGGAAAAATTTGTCTGGAACCTTGGTCACTTTCTTTTTGGAAGATGGAGATGGGGTCCTTTGATTTATGTTATAAGAATGTATCAATGATGCTGATTTAATGCATTGAAGAGGTTGATGGGAGGCAAGCTTATGCAATTCACTGGGAACCACCCCCTGAGCAAGCATACAAGTGGAAAAATAGAAGTCCGAAAGTACCAAAATCCCTGCGGATATATGAAGCTCATGTTGGAATTAGTGGTTCTGAACCAAAAATATCCTCATTCAGTGATTTCACAGACAAGGTTTTCCCCCATTTCTTTTGTTGGAATTTATAATTATTCCATTATGCATATCTTCGATGACTATATTTGTAATTGACTCCATTGATTTTTTTATTGTTGCAATACATTCTCAATAAAAAAAATGCAGGTTCTTCCTTACATTAAGGAAGCTGGATACAATGCCATCCAGCTGATTGGAATTGTTGAACATAAGGATTATTTTACTGTTGGTTACAGAGTAAGTTAATGCTGTAATTCTTACTTATTTTTCTCATGGTAATTGTATAGTGATTAAGATTCTTTTAAAGTTTCTCAAGTTACTATTGTGGATATTTAGTGTCATGGGTTCAAACATGCATGCGACACTTCTATTATAGGTTAACTACTTTTGAATTAGGAGAATACAGGGAATTATTTAATAAATCTATGAAGTTAAGTGCTATTAAATAGGCTTATTTGTATTTTGGTCCCTAAATTTTCTTTATGCAATTTTGATCCTTTAATTTTAATTATTTGTAACTCTGTTCAATTACCAGCGACCTTCTATTACTTAAGACATGACACAATGAAATTGGGATTTAACGTGTGATACTGGTGGGTTCTTTACAGGATTGAGAAAGGTAACAACTTAGAGAGTTGTTATTTAATGTAAGTTGATTTAAAACTAAAATTTGAAGAGAGTTATGGAAAATTATTTAAGTGACAAAAATTGTGTAAAAGGAAACCCAGGGACCAAAGTTATGGATAATTAATAATTAAGGGACTAAAATGGTTGAAAAATAATTTTAGGGATCAAATTTGCAGATTTTGTAAAATAGAGATCAAAACTACAATTAAGTCTATGAAACATTAATATACGACAAAGTTGTTAGTAATTGATGATGTTGGAAGTCCCACATCGACTAGAGATAAGACAATTTCCTAATATATAAGTGAGGTGCAAACCTCACTTTACAAGCCGGTTTTGTGAGATTGAGTTAGGCTTAAAACCCACTTCTAACGGATGCCATTTTGACAGACAAGATTGTAGTAACTTATGTGTATGAATTTTACAAAAGGCATACATGCTTTATCTTTTAAGTCTTGACACTTACACAAACTATGTGCACACCTCGTACATGCTGGCATGCTGCTTATAGCTGTTTATAAGTTTTGTTAGAATTTTATTGCCACTCTAACCTTTAGTGACATGCTCAAACATTGATCCGATGGTGCAGGTTACAAATTATTTTGCTGTTAGTAGCCGATATGGTACTCCTGAGGACTTCAAGCGATTAGTTGATGAGGCCCATGGTAAGCATTTTTATGCAGTACTGGTTTTCTTTTTATTGCTTGAACTGACCATGTTGACAGTACCAGCTTTTAAGGTATTAATAAGTTCTTTGCTCTTAGAAGTGTGTTTTGGCCATTCTGACAAAAGGAAACTTTAGTGAGCTGAAATGTGTTAAGATGCTGATCTAAGTTGATATGTCCTTTGAATTCAGTTATGTCTTTTTTTTTTTTGTTTTGTGCATAAAACAATAATTCACTTTGAAAGGGGACACAAACGCAGGTGGATCAGTAATCCTCCTTAATGAAGAAAATAAAAAGAGGAAGGAAAGAAAATATTAACTCAAAAGGATTGCTCTTTCCTTGATAAATCCAACCTAGCAAAATCCTTAAAGTTGTTGGTATAGAAATGTGTTGATGCTTATATGGGATTTAGAAAGCTTGAGAAACAGAATATTTGGAGAATGAGAATGCTTTATTTTTTAGTCAAATGCATATATTACATAGATTACGCGAGATTTGTACATTATCCTCTTTATATAGACTTAGTAGAGACTGTTTCCTAGGCTAATATTAAATGACTGGAACTACGTTGACACTAATACCAATGAACACTAAATGCATTTTAACATGAGATACTTGAGCATACTATTCTTTAATGCATTTACTATATGATTTCCAACGGTTTAAAATCGTGTGTGAAATAGCACAATATCAGGCATTTTTAACATCCTGTACACCCCCAAAACCTTTATAGTGAGTATAGTTTAATCTTAATTGTTAACATTAAAATTTGGAGATAGAAAGAGTGTTTAATTATTTTCCTTCAATACTGTTAGAGATCCCATATCGATTAGAAACAAAACAATAGAAGGATAAGCTTCACTTGAGACCATCGGGCTAACTGGATATTTGTCTAAATTAAAAGAAGACAAGAAACAAAAGCAAGGTAAACCATATATGGTAACTGCACCAGTATATATGTTTCCTGATTTTGCAGTAAAGGCTATAACTATAAAAAATGTATAATATATAATGACAAAAGTCTCTTCTTTGTCTTTGTTGTGCAATAGACTATTTTTCTAACTCTGCCTTTAACTGCACAGGACTAGGGCTGCTCGTCTTCTTAGAAATTGTCCATTCATATGCAGCAGCAGATGAGATGGTCGGATTATCATTGTTTGATGGATCAAATGACTGTTTTTTTCGTACTGGTACCTGTTCATACTGTTGAAACCTCTTCATTTAGTCACATGCAAGTTTTTCCCTTGTTACTCTCTGTTATATGAGGAATGATGCTTCCTCTGTTATATGATGTCAATTATTGATATATTAAATTTCATCTCTACTTTTTAAATTCTTTTAGATGACTACAGTAAAACTGTTAACAGAGTAGGCGTAGCCATGCTATTTGGACAAATGTTTTTGTTGTCAGATGAGATAGTTTTATATGTTTCCTGTGTATGATATTTTCTTTTGGTTCCTTACTAAGAGGACATTGTATTAATTTTTACTACTCAGCTTTGCCATCATTTCAATACCTGTAAATACCACTTTTGATTTCACCTTTCATTGTTGATTAGGAAAACGAGGGCAACACAAATTTTGGGGAACCAGAATGTTCAAATATGGCGACCCTGATGTTCTGCATTTCCTTGTATCAAACTTGAACTGGTATATGCAATTGCAAAGTCAGTGTTGTAGAGTACACTTGTAGTTTTTTCTTTAAGCCATTGTCTTTTCTACCTGATTGATTTATTAGTTAATTATTTTATACAGAACTTGATTTATTTTATAATTCTTTTTTGTTTATTATTTTTTATTGCTTCATCATTTGACATATGCTAAATTACTCATGAACTGATATTTGAACAGGTGGATTGTAGAGTATCAGATTGATGGTTTACAGTTCCATTCAGTTTCATCTATGTTGTACACTCACAATGGTTTTGCTTCTTTTACTGGAGACTTGGAGGAGTAAGGCTTTTTCAAACGTTATTGCTTCTTATGGATAAATATACCTGAGTTTAGTAGTTTCTTACAAAGATATTTTAGTTCCAAGACGTTGCCTGAATCCCAATCCTGTTTCTGAAGGCATTTATATTGTACTTTTATTCTTTAAAGTTTCTTGTATGGTTGTCAATTTTTTGTTTGTTTCTCCTTGTTGTAATACAACTTGACATTTTGCAGAATGTCAAGTCAACTGATTTGTATTACTCAGATTGGTTTTAAAATATGATAAGTAATGACATTAAAAATTGTATTGATTACAAACGTTAGTTTCATTCAGGTATTGCAACCAACATGTTGACAAGGATGCGCAAGTATATCTTATCCTAGCCAATGAGATACTGCATTATCTTCACCCAAATATTGTCACAATAGCGGAGGATGTAAGTATTTTTGTTCTTTTCATTTACTTACAATTTTGGATGCTTTTGTATACCTATGTGCGTCACAATTCTTAAGAGTGAAAAAAAAGTAGGCATCTATTGTTGAATTGGAACTATGTGCATGCTTCCAAAATGCTAGCTAGTTGGGTTTCTCATATGGTCAAAAGCAAGATAGAGTGACTAGAAGGCATGAAGGAAGACTAAACTGAACTTTGGAGTAACTAGTGTAAGAGACTTTATTCTAAATGGGTTTGCAAAAGAAAATGGTTTTTCATATGTCACTCATATTATTTAATCTATGTTTTTGGCCCCACCTAGTTATGAGAAGGCTTAGTTTTCAGGTTAAAAAGGCTCATAAAGTAGGCTAACCTGTTAAAAAGATGAACATTTGTCATGATTCAAAAAGATGAACATTTCTCTTCCTTTTTCTCTGGGGTGGAGGGGGTTCTGAAAACGTGCTTTGTTAATTATTTAATGTATCTTCTTAACGTGTACATGATGATTTGCATTTATTCATTGATCTCCTCTTGTTTCTTTATTGATATGCATTTGTTCCTCTAGTTTCCTGTGCCTGCATGTTTTGAGGTGCATATTTTTGAGAGCTAAGCAGTCATTATCCTGAGATCATCCCATTGCTTTGTATAATATAATATAATGTTTGTATCCATTATCGTTCAGGCAACATTTTACCCGGGATTATGTGAGCCAACTTCTCAAGGTGGATTAGGATTTGATTACTATGTCAACCTTTCCGTGCCTGATATGTGGTCAACTTTTCTTGAGAGTGTACCTGATCATGAATGGAATATGACTAAGGTTGTACACTTGAGCATAATTTATCATTCTTTCATCAAATGAAATGTTTTGGTTGGTCATGTTCTTTTATTAAATTCTAGTTGTTGCTACTTCTAATGTTGTAGATTGTTAATACATTAGTTTCAAATAAAGAATATGCGGATAAGATGCTTATGTACGCTGAAAATCACAACCAGGTAACTCACATTTTCAATTTCTAGAACTATGAGCTTTATTTCTTTATATTGTTTTAAGCCTAATTCTTTTTTCTTCTGCCAGTCCATATCTGGAAGGCGATCATTTGCAGAAATATTGTTCGGCGAAATAGATGAGAATTCAGATCACTATAAGGAATCTTTATTGAGGGGAACTTCGCTGCATAAAGTATGCTGTTCACTATCCTCTAAATTTACTATTTAGAATTGTAAACAAGGATTTTGAAATTGAAAATAAAATTGTTTCCGGCCTGTTTGTTAGAACATTTGTAAATAAGCGGTAGGTTTGCATAAATATTCTGGAGGTCCTGTTTCTAATTTTTTTTTTTCCAAAATTTATGTCCTTTTCTATATTAGAAGTGACTTGTTTCTGGTAGATATGTATCATGTGTGGTGACTTTTCCTATACTTTTATCATTCTTTGTCTTTATTAATTTTCTTCACTTTTGGTTAGATGATCAAATTGATCACGTCAACAATTGGTGGCCGTGCTTATTTGAACTTCATGGGTAATGAATTTGGGCATCCAAAGGTGAGAATTACTCATTATATATGGACATATACGTCTTGTTTGTGACCATGATAATATATTGATGTTTTTCCTTCGTCAGAGAGTTGAATTTCCATCATCAAGCAACAACAACTCATATCTGCTTGCCAATCGTTGTTGGGATCTTTTGGCCAAAGATGGAGTTCACCGTGATTTATTTTCTTTTGATAAGGTAATCTAATAATCTCTTGCTATAAAAGTTATAGAATTGTGTATGTTCTGAATGTATTGTATGTCTAATGTAGACCACACAATATGTATTTATACTATTGAAGAGAACCAATTACAATAAAGACACCAAATAATTAGGAATCAATCATACTACTTTTTGAGATTATGTAACGGTTGATCTCCAAGAAATCTGTAACAGCTGATTATATTCTAACAAAAGTGTTCTTGGAAGGTAATTGGAATATTGAATTGGTCTAATCTGAACTGCATCAATATGAATGGTTAGAGTTTGCAAATAATTTTTTATTCATAAACAGTATAAACTGCTAGTGTTGTGTTTTATGCACTATTCCAAAAGGAAAAAGTCCACATGAGCTTGAGGTGTGAGATTGGACACCATAGGCACAACACAACACAATCTGCTGATTTCCCCTCCCCCTCCTTTCACGTGCGATAATGGGTTCTCAAGATCTTTTTACCACCACTTTTATTTGTTTATTTATTTTCATTAATATTTTTATTTTTGTATCTTTATCCGATGGACTTTACTAATGTGACTGTTAACTTATAATATTATGGCTTACTTGCTAATGCTAAGCAATGAAATTATTTCTAGGACATGATGAAGCTGGATGAAAATCAGAGAGTGCTCTCACGAGGTTTTCCAAACATTCACCATGTGAATGATAGTTCAATGGTATATTGATTTTTTTTCATTCCTTTCCCTTTAGGATAATTAGTGACTAGTTTTCATCTTCATTACTTTCTGGCATGTTCAGTGACAGTTCAATTGTATATGTTCTTTTCTTCATTTGTGTATGATGTTTTCTTCTGTTTATATATGCAAACCAATGGCGTATTTGTGCTATATATTTATCTTGTTAATATCATACCAAGCGAACTTGTGTCAATGTTATGTATGTGGTAAAGTATTCCCTACCATTATTTGCAGGTCATATCTTACATCAGAGGTCCTCTTGTCTTTATTTTCAATTTTCATCCAACAGAGTCCTACGACAGTTATAGCATAGGTGTAGAAGAAGCTGGGGAGTATCAAGTAAGTTTCATTTCATTGTGAAATTTGTAAACTTGTTTTTGTTTTTATCCATGCATTGCTATCTTTGCATATTTTAATCTCTCTGTAGGCCAAACTTCTTAATCATTTTACTTCAGACCTTCCAAAGGGAGAACTAATTTTTGTTGCCACTTTTTGATGGTGCAGATTATTATGAACACTGATGAAATAAAGTATGGCGGTCAAGGAAAACTTAATGAGAACCAGTATTATCTGAAAACTATCAGCAAAAGGTACTCATGCTCTTTGAAACTCTGCTTTTCATCTTTTCGCCTTTTTAAGGATGATTATCTTTAATGTGTGCAACCAATTCATTGACTATTGACAGAGTTGATGGCCTTCGAAACTGCTTAGAGGTGTCACTACCCAGCAGAACTGCTCAGGTTGATCATTTTGTTGTTACATTTTAGTTTATTCCCAACGACCATTTACTTATCATAGTTATGCAACCAAATAATTGAAATCTATCTAAGTTTAAGTCATTTTTTCTAAGTTCTCATTGGCTATCACCAATAAGAAAAAAGAAGAGAGAAACTAATCACATCTGATATTGTTCAACACTATCCTTTTTGGTTTTCATTATTGTTCTCTTTTGATGTGTGATTCATACCATCACCTTTTTGAAATTTCAGTTCGGTATCCTCTCAAATGTCTGAGGAAAATTATGAGGAATGAATTTTTCTCACAATCTTGGAATATAATCTTCCTTGAAATTTTCCCCTACAACATGGCCAATTGTGATGTGATTTCTGAAATGGCCTAGTCATTTTATCTGTATATAGATATGGTTCGAAGTGATGTGATTTCTGAAACTGTGGATATAATAGGGCATTAATTAAATTTTAAGATCTTATAGGACAATATGTTGAAGCAAAAAATGAAAAATAACCGTGTTGTTTGGATAATAGAACCATATCTACCTTTCAGCACTGAATTTCTTTACCACTTTATTTTAATAAATATCCAACTCTACATACAGGGACTTTCATTCCTTTCCAATTTATTAAAATCTATTAGTTTTTATAAATATAAATTGTACTACCTCTGCTCTCATTTATATGCAACAAAAAAACATCTTTTTACAAAAACCAAATTGTAACTACATTTAATGTTATTTTTTTCTGCAGTACTCTTACCTTCATGTTATTAGTTGTAGTGCTTTTTGTTTCAGACAAGGTCATTTTAGGAAGAATATTAGGAGATTAGTAATAACAAATAATTACTTCTGTTGGACCTAAAGTTTAAACTTTGGTAGCTTTATCCTTGAGCATGAATATGCATATCTTTGTATTGACTATCTGTGTTTGAAACTTGACAGTACTGAGCATAACTTTATACCTTTCAGGTTTACAAATTAAGGCGAATTTTGAGAATATAAACACATTGCATCTGTGGAGTAACTTTTACTGAGCACAAGGATTTTCTGACATTTTACCATGGAATGCTCTTTGGTATGTCTATCAACAGAACAAAGTATAAGATTAAATATGATCCTTTTAGCATACATATGCAGATGTCAATTGAAAGGGTTAAGGGCTAATCTCTCTAAGGTTAACACAACTGGTTTGTGGATTACTATAATCCATGGGAAAGCTTTCAGGCAATGGATCCTAAGTTTATAAAGATGCAAGATGTTGCAAAAATGAAATATGAAACTTCATGTTGTAATCACATAAACCTAGGATCATGCTTGTAAACCATACTGATTCATGTGCTAGGTTCTGTGTACTTGGGCTTATGAGGTGGTTTTCAAGAGGAGGAATTTGTAATAGGATTTTTGCAACATTATGTTCATAAAGGAAAGGATAGTGATTGTAGGGTGCATTAGTTATATCTCAAATTACAGTTATATCTTATTTGTCTCTGTTTTTCAGTCTACTCATGTCATAGAAATATGTGAATTTCCAGATTAGAAGAACTATTATGAGTAAAAATCGACCTTAAAATTATGTTAAGATGTACAGTTGTAAAAAAAAAGTGATACAATAATATTATTCAACTTTTCATTAATTGATGTTTTGTCTATATGATTAGATTATTAATGAAAATATTATATATCTTTCTTTTTTCTTGTAACTGAGTTTCATACTTAATGTTACACAATATAACCCTCTAGCTATCCCGATCCTGTAAGAGTATCATCTCATAACTACAGTATATCATAATCATTACTAAAACTAAGAAATTATGAGTATATATTTCAACTTCATTAATATCTGTTATTATTATATGTATATTGTTGTTTGAACTAAAAGTTTCAACTTAAACTAAAATTCCCGATGAAAAGAAAAAGAATTGACTCATCAATATTCTGGTCTAAACAAAATTTCATTGTTTAAGTGAAAAATGATTTAGACACAAGAGATTTACTTTATTCTCTTTTTTGCTGAGTGATAATTTGTCACCTTAAATAAAATCATGCAAAAGTTGGTTGAAAAGGAAAATTATTAAACATTTTTTATTAAATTATTTCATTTACATTAAAAAAATACAAAAAAAAAATGTGTGTTTTCATAATTTCAATATGCAATTCTAGTCTTCAAATTATTCTTCTTGTTATAAGAAATAAATAATGATTAAAAAAGATAAAATAGTATTTTAAAATCACAAAATATAGATTATAGATCATACAAGTTTAAACTATTAAGAAAATAAATAAAAAGTTTATTTGAATAAACCCAAAATGGGAAAAACAAGAATAAAAAAAATCGAGAGATATATTGTTCCTACAGGAGCACTGTTTATGGAGCCGAAATAATGTCTTACTACGATTTCTGAACTTCTAGTGAATTCTTATACTTCTGGTCTGGACCGCTCACTAAAGTATTTGTCTTTTTCCTAACACCAGTGGGGGTGTACATGCAAAAGGGACTTCAATACTCAAGTCAACTCAGTACTTTTCTCAAGTCAAATATCAAATTAATGATTAATGAATGCGTAAATTTATCTGCAGGTTCTAATTATATTTATAATCATTATTTGACCCTTGACTTACCTTAATTACTCTTATTGGAAATTGGTGAATATCTGTTGGAAAGCAATGTCTGTAATATACAATGCAGTTTTCATTTCTAAGTTAAGTATATGCAAAATATGTGGTGCACATGTAGACCTAAGTGATGGACCATAGTAATCACATTGAAATTACATGTAGTGTCCCAAATGAATGTCAGAGTAGTTGTCACACACATATGTGTATGAGGAGTTCTGTGAAATAAGTGAGAAGTTACAAATGATTTTTTGTACAAATTTATGGAAAAACTAAAATTATACAGAAACCATGTTACATGTAGTTAGTATGGACCATAGTAATTAGATTGAAGTGATTATGAATTCAAACTATTAAATTATCTTGTCTACTGTCTCAAATAAATGACATAACATATGTGGATAATTCTGTGCAAATGAGTGGAGATTTGTGATGAACTTTTTGTACAAATTTATGGAAAGATAATATTTTCATATATATATATATATATATATATATATATATATATATATATATATATATATATATATATATATATATATATATTATTTTTTTTTTTATATTATATATTATATATA
>Ga0214545_1004371_pt1 | contig 26525 bp, 23 predicted proteins | sample CNSS4metaG_FD_160064 | JGI IMG/M metagenome (GOLD analysis project Ga0214545, IMG submission 160064) | Root nodule microbial communities from cowpea collected in UCLA plant growth center, Los Angeles, California, USA - CNSS4 | ecosystem: Host-associated > Plants > Roots > Nodule | place: USA... | reverse complement strand
AAAAAATATATATATTTATATATATATATATATTTTTTTTTTTCAAGCAAGTTTTATTCTTAAATGTATTGTTATTGTTATTCTTATTTGTGCAAATATGATGTGATAATGAGATATATATTGTATAAAAAATTACTTTGAATTAATGTGTGCATCCAAATTTCATGAGGAGTGCCTTTTTTGTTTGCTTATAATAATAATAATAATAATAATAATAATAATAATAATAATAATAATAGTAATAGTAAATGATTAAACTAAGTAATACTAAAAATAATAAAGTAAATTATTAATACAAATAAAATTATATCACTTTCCATTCATTTTTATCCTCATTCACTCAATCTAAACAACTTCTTAGAAAGTAAACTAAATAAATAGAATAATTGATCGATATGCATATAAATTTTAAATTTAATAGAACACCAATAATTGTTTTTCTTATAGGTAATCAAGATTAGTAAATTGCTTGATATAAACTCTGTCAATTGTTTTTTCAATCATTAATGCAGCAACTTTTTCTAAAAGCATAAAATGTTCCTTATTTTAGTATACTGCCTTTTTTATGCTTCTTGTATCTTATTTGTTGAATTTAGTATCTTAGGTATCTGCGATCAGTTAATTGGAAGACATAATTAATTATTATTGTCATGTAATTAAAATTTATGATTTTTTAATCAAATTTGAAAATTATGTTGAGAGCACTTCTTCAGTCTAATGGCATTACTCATCACAATGCCTCCAAAACAAAATATCATGAATGAGCAGCAAATAAAGTGGGATTAGAAACAATTCTCCAAGAATCAATTATTTTTATCCTTTAATTTAGTGGCGGATGTTTTGAGGAGCAGGGATGGGTCATGGCTCCTCCCAAATTTTTTTAATTTTTTTATATTATATGTAATTTAGAAAATTTTAATATTTTTTAAAAAGTTTAAATTATAGGTAGTTTATATTAAAAAAATATGATTATTAAATTAGGTATTTTTTTAATTTTTTATAAAGTATAACATTTAATAATAATAAATGATAAAACATAAAATCAAATATAATAAAAATTAAAAATATTTATTAAGATACTTCTTTTTTTATTATCTTTTTGAGTTTTTTTACATATTAGATTTATCTCTTATTCTCACATGCTTTTTTTTCGCTTTTAAAAAAAAAAAGTTGAATACAAACTTATTATTTTTTTCTTTTAATTTCATTTTTTCTCTTTTATTATTGAAGAAAAAAAGGAAATTCTCATGTCTTACTTCATCCTGAAATATTTGTTTAATAGTTAGCATTATCTTTTATCTCATGAGTCTTATATTTATTTTTTATGAATATAGAAGTAAAAGTAATGTATGATGTGTTTTTTCATAACCGATTTTGACTTATGACTTTATTATCATATATTTTTTTAGAAATTCTCATTTTTTATTAGATTGTAATAAATTATTTTTTGATTTTAATCATTTTTAGGAACTCTCAATCTTTTATTAGGTTGTGATAAATATTAATGAAGAATAAGATAATAGATTCATTGTTTTAAAGTGATAAAAGGAAAGCTACATGTGAAGATGAAAACAAGACTAATTCAATTTTTTACATATTCTGAAACATAATACTAATGATCATATTGTTCAATTAAAAGATCCTTTTCTTAAAGTTCAACGAGTTACATGAGAAATTTCCTATTAATTATTTAGAAAGGTTTTCATATTTATATTAAAAGAAATAGCCGAAAATTTTAGTTTTTATTTAATTATTGATGAGTTCAAAAATCTGAAAAAATAATACTTTAGATATGTGTGATTTATTTTGTAGTTACGGTTATATTAAATTATGTATTAATTTTTATTGTATAGTGATACTAATTAAAAATATAAATTTTGAGTACATTTTTTGGCTCCTCCAATATTATTGGGCAAGATCCGCCACTACTTTAATTGATTCTAAACCAACCATATACCGATTATGTACATTAAGAAAATCAATTTTAATCAATTTTACATATTTTAACGTAAAATCAAACACCACTAAATACCTCCAAAACACTATTTTTACAAATGATTTCTTAATTCAAATTAAGAAATGAAATTATATATTCTAATTTCTTTTAAGCGATAATTACTGGACCACTTCTACTACTACTAATAATAATAATAATAATAATAATTCACTTCAACCAAATTGTGCCTTCCCACTTTTTCAGTAAGTATGTTTGTATCTTTGCCTCTAATCCTCTCCTGCTAGTGTTTATAAAATAGTAATGTTTTAACTACTTAAATATCTATAATAACTATTTATTTACAACAGATAAAAGAAAAAAAAAATCACAAACTGAAAAAGAATGAAGAAAATAGAGGCATCAAAAACAAACCTTAGAAAGGTGATAATAAAAAATCTATAGTTTTTTTTTAAATAACAGCATAAATAAGAAACCCGAAACCATATTAATCGAAAAATTAAAAAGAATAAAAACCTCCAACTATATAAAAATAAAAGAGTAACTGTTTTAATATATATATATATATATATATATATATATATATATATATTTGTTAATTGAGCTAAAAAGTATTTTAGTTTCTTTTTTCTTTGTTTAGGATTAAATTCATTCCTTGAGTATATTTATACAGGAATTGTAAATCACATACTTTAAAACATTATTATATAGTGAGAAGAGGAATGAGGTTCTTATGTCAAGAACTTTTATATTACGTATAAGAAATCATTCTAACATATAGGAAGTTGTGCTTGATTTTCATCCATATTGTTTTTCATTAAGAATATAATTTTTGTTTTACTTGATGAAAAACAAATTATTGAATCCAATCCCACTTTTCCACAGATAGATCGTCTGCTATGATTAAACGTTTTCTATATATATATATATATATATATATATATATATATATATATATATATATATATATTATTACAAATATGTTATCTTATTTCCTATTTACATAATGCATCAAATCCAAGAGATTATTTGGAAACAAAGTTAATCAGCATAAGAACATAAGCATTGCAAAAGCCTGAATAATCAGGTTGTCTTATTGATTATATTCTTTAAACAAAGGTTTATCAATGAACCAAAAATTCCAGAACTTGACAGCACATGACTTGTATCAAAATTCTTGGGGGAAGAAATATCATTCATGGCTTTTCAAAATTACGTGTGGGTAATCCAAGTTCAGAAAGACCTTCTAAGTTGTTATGAAAGCTCAAGTTGGAGGTTGCCATGTTCCTGGTCTAAAGGATGCACCAGATCCACTTGCCTCTGAAGACCTGGAAATAATTTTTTTTTTTTGAAAAGATAAATATCAGAGTTAAAATCTAGGGAAATGATATCTCTGATAAAACCATTAAACATTTTTGGAACAATTGTTTCATTAACTAAAATTAAGATTAATGGAGGCTTTGATCAATCATGATGTTTATTGACTGAGAATGTACACATTTGGACTTACTCAGACTCGTCTTTTGTTTTCTCTGCTAATCTCTCTTGAGGATTCCTGCAGAAAAATTACATGATTACTGTTAAGTTGAACAACTATGCTTAAACTAGTTTTTTGTCCAAAAAATTTGGTTTCACAGCAACTAGAAGACACTAACAAATTACAACAATATCCCGTGGTTAAAAAACGTTTAAAACATGAGAAGATAACAAATATGGATTTCAAGACCATGCCACTGAAGATCAAAATCATTAAGTCATAGTGTCATTTCCAGAGAACACAGTCAAAAATGATTATGTTTGTGTAACCTTAAGAGTTCTTTCATACATAGTCACTGGACCTACTCTCTAATTAAATTTTATTATTAAAGGTATGTTTGGGAGTTTGTTAATCATGGTGGATAATAGCCTGAAGAATTTCGTTTTTACAAAGTCCAATAGCATAATAGACAATTCATATAGCCGACTTCACCAAGTGGCTAGTGAGATAAGGGTACCAAAATGATGGAAAAGGAACAAAGAGAAGACAGCCAAACAACTTTCTGGCAATATTTTAATGAAAAGATAAGAATAAAAAGATGAAAACTAAATTACTAACAAATTTTGGTAACTGAATCAGACATGATAAAAGAATGAAATTTTTATGCTGGCAAAAAACTGCAACACATAGCAAAGACCATGCATTTTACACAATTTAGGTATAAAATCTCAGTTTCAGAAGACTCACCTTAAGCCACCCGTAGTGCTAGGTGATTCTTCAACATCACTACCTAGAGTGGAGAAAAAATGTCAAAAACTATATTCAAAGGATAGGTAATGTGCAGATGTTAGCAAAAACTCCCTCTTTCTGGAAGGCATTGTCTCTTCTTTTACAAGGACTGGGACAAAAATCTCATAATGCTGTTTATGACCAAGCAAAAGTAAACATAATCATACATGGAGTAATAAGAATTCCATTTGGTTTATTTTTCTTAGAGGGATGCAGGAAGATTTTAAGATCAATCTGCTTATATGCTCAATTTCAGTTTATCATAACAAGGTTTCTTTCAAAAGAACTCAAAATTTATGTTAAAAAGAAAACGATAGTAAGATGACCTTCCGAAGGAACTGGAAATTGTTGAATAAAACTTTTCAAATCTGGACCACTGGCTTTATCTGCATAGAAATTGTAAATTAATAATAAATTCCAATAAATAAAGAAGAATATTACTATACCAATAAAATTTTAAGCATCTGACCAGTGCTGACACGTTTTCCTTTACTTCCTTCTTTGGCTATCCTTTCTTGTTCCTCTTTCTTGAGAACTTTGTGAAAAGAAAAGAAGTTTGTGTTAAGGTATTTGGATAGGACTAAACTTGGCCAAGAATGTTCTTTCATTATATTTAGAACTATCACATGAAATGCTAAGGACAAAGTTAAGAGAGGAATATAACTAAATCAGAGAAAAGTAACCAATTCACACAATTAGTTTGTTAAGGTTGAAGTATAATTGTTACATACGAGCAACATTCTGTCTAACACGTTCACGTCTTGCTTCCAATTCCATCATTTCCTGAAGGTGAAAGTATTGTCAATTAATAGTACAATACTATACTTTTCGAAGTGCCTATTTACAAAAGAAATAACTTCCCAGAAAGACATCCATAAAACATTACAACTTATAGGGTTAGCTTAATAGTTTGTCATCCCATGGCAAATAAGTTTTGCATATAAGTAGGTACAATAGTAATAATCTAAGTAACTAAATTGACACAGATCATCACATAGCTTGATTTTGTGAACGTTTAACAAGTAAGATATGCTTTGAAATTCTGTACTTGAAAATTGTTCACATCTGGTATCAGAGCTCCTTTATAGGGGCCTGAACCAAAACCAGAGTTAAGAGAGAGAAACACTAAGGGAGGGGTTAAACCATACATCGAGAGAGTGTGAGAGAAACACTAAAAGCGAGGGGTTTAAACCAAATATTGGGTGAGTGTTAAGAGAAACATTACGAGAGTCAAAGATAGAACAATGGCAGATTCTGGAAAGTATGTGCAGCCTGCTATTCCCAAGTTCGATGGACACTATGATCATTGGGCAAAGTTGATGGAGAACTTCTTACGATCAAAGGAGTATTGGCACTTGGTGGAACACGGAATTGCAGACGTTTCTGATAAAATGAATGCATCTGAAGCTGAATTAAAGACACTGGAGGAACAGAAACTGAAGGATTTGAAGATAAAGAATTATCTCTATCAAGCAATTGATAGAGAAATATTGGACACAATTTTAAATGATGAAACAGCCAAAAACATCTGGGATTCAATGAAGCAGAAGTTTCAAGGCTCCACACGAGTCAAACGAGCACAATTACAAGCATTGCGCAAAGATTTTGAGACATTACATATGAAGGAAGGTGAATCTGTTAACTCCTACTTTGGTCAAACACTGAAGGTAGCCAAAAGCATGAAGGCATGTGGTGAAAACATGAAAGAAAATATCATAACCGCAAAAATCTTGCGGTCAATGATTGCAAAATTTAATTACGTTGTTTGCTCCATCGAAGAGTCCAATAATATGGATATTATGACCATTGATGAACTCCAAAGCAGCCTGCTCGTCCATGAACAGAGAATGTTGCTCACTATTGAAGAAGAACAAGTCATGCAAGCCGTGACTGATGACAAAAGTGGGAGAGGTAGAGGAAGAGGACGAAGCAGAGGAGGATCTTTCAGAGGCAGAGGCAGGGGAAGACAATCATTTAACAAAGTTGAGATACAATGCTTTAAGTGTCATAAATTTGGACACTTTCAATATGAATGTCCTACGTGGGAGAAGAAGGCCAACTATACCGAAGTAGAGGAGGACAAAGTAGAAGAAGAAGATGAGCTTTTATTAATGGCCACTGCAGACCTCAATGAAGGAAACAAAACAGACTGGTTTCTAGACTCTGGATGCAGTAACCACATGAGTGGTAACAAGGATTGGTTCTCAGAATTAGATGAGACCTATCGTCATAAAGTGAAACTTGGAAATGACGCACGGATTGCTGTGATGGGAAGAGGCAGTGTTCGAATTATTCTACATGGTATCACACATGTATTTTCACATGTGTTCTATGTTCCTGAACTCAAAAGTAATCTATTGAGTATAGGACAATTGCAAGAGAAGGGATTAATGATAACAATTCAGCACAACAAATGTGTTGTTATTCATCCTGATCGAGGACAAATCATGGAAGTAAGTATGAATGGCAATCGGATGTTTGTTCTTTCAGCAACTATTGTGTCAGCAAAGGCAACTTGCCTTCAAGTGAACTTGGAGCAGGATTCTCAATTGTGGCATAATCGGTTAGGACATTTGAGCTATGATGGCCTCAAAACGCTTGTCTCTAAACAAATGGTGAATGGGTTGCCATCAATCACAACTCCCAAAGATCTGTGCACTCATTGCTTGGCTGGAAAGCAGCACCGCAATGCCATGACAAAAAGGAGCTTATGGAGGGCATCAAAGAACTTACAACTTATTCATGCAGATTTATGTGGACCTATTCGACCAGTATCAAGCAGCAACAAAAGGTATATTCTGAGTTTTATTGATGATCTATCAAGAAAAACTTGGGTATATTTTTTGAGTGAAAAATCAGAAGCATTTCGTTGTTTTAAAATTTTTAAAGCATTGGTTGAAAAGGAGACTGGAGAGAGCATCCTATGCCTACGACAGATAGGGGAGGGGAATTTACATCCCAAGAATTTGCAGACTTTTGTCAGAATCATGGAATTAAAAGACAACTTACTGCTGCATACACTCCTCAGCAGAATGGAGTGGCTGAGAGGAAGAATAGAACCATTATGAATATGGTTCGGGCTATGATAATAGGAAGGAATGTCCCAAAAATATACTGGCCAGAGGCAACAAAATGGTGTGTCCACATTCTCAATAGAAGCCCCACAGTAGCAGTACAAGATAAAACTCCTGAAGAGGCATGGAGTGGAATGAAGCCAACAGTAGAGTACTTCAGAGTATTTGGATGTCTAGCTCATGTTCACACACCAGATCAACAACGAATCAAACTGGATACCAAAAGTAAAAAATGTGTCCTACTTGGTGTTAGTGAAGAATCAAAAGCATATAGGTTGCTTGATCCTATAAATAACAGGATCATAATCAGCAAGGATGTCATTTTTGAGGAAGGGAAAAATTGGAATTGGGAGAAGAATGAGCAAGAGAACCATCAAGCCAATTTAGATTGGGGAGATGCAGTGAGCAACACTGAAAACCAATCAGTAGAGAATGAAATCAATAATGCAGAACAACAAGATGCAGAAATTTCAAGTGATGACCCCATACAAGCAGAAGCCCATAATGAGCCAAATATTCCTGCAGCTGCACCAGTTGAAGGAAGGGCTAGAAGGAGCAGACGACAACCAATCTGGATGGCAGACTATGACAAAAGAGAAGGTCTTTCAGATGATGATACTGCAGCTGTAATGTTAATGACAGACGATGATCCAGTTATATTTGAAGAAGCCATCAAGAGTAAAAGATGGAGAGATGCCATGAAAAGAGAAATGGAGGCAATAGAAAAGAACAAAACCTGGGAATTAACTGACTTGCCGAAGGGAATGAAGCCAATTGGAGTAAAATTGATATTCAAAACAAAGCTCAAAGAAAATGGAGAAATTGACAAATTTAAGGCAAGATTAGTTGCTAAAGGATATGCACAACAATATGGAGTGGACTACACAGAAGTATTCGCACCAGTCGCGAAACTTGACACCATACGGATAATACTCTCAACAGCTGCACACCATGGTTGGAGCATTTTTCAGTTAGATGTGAAAAGTGCTTTCTTACATGGAGAACTAAATGAAGAAATTTATGTTCAACAACCAAGTGGTATTAGAGCCGATGGTTAAAACCGGCTCAGACGAGTGCAGTACCAGTATGGTCCTAGTATCGAAAGTCTTCCTGGTAAGGGTCCCAGGTAAGGGTTCCAGGTAAAGCGTGTCCCGTTAAGAATAACGACGGTACAGAAAAGGGCAGAAAAGGAGTACTCGTGGTTGGGAATGCTTCCGCTGGAGGGGGACTGTACCAATGTGGTTGAAAGGACTCACGCTTGAGGGGGAGATTGTTAGGAATCCAAGTGTGATTCTAAGTCCCACATTGGCTAGAAATGAGAAAGTAGAGCACTATATAAGAATAAAGACCCATAAACCCATTGCCTTAAGGTTTTGGGTTGAGAGTGGTGTCAGTATCTTATGTGGTTAGGCTCAGGTCTCATTGGTCTTGTTCTCCCCAGTGATACCCCCTCCTTAAAAACCTAACAGATTTAATTCCCAAAACGAACAAAATGAAAGAAAAACCCAAATCGAGAAAAGCGGGAAAAATATGACAGAATGCTAAGACAGTTTTGCAGAAGAAGGGCATGGGATAATACAACTAATACAGAATGTTTCAAGTGCATTGTCCTATCTGATTAGCTTACCCTTGTGACCTTTCCCTATTAAGGAAACACAAAATACTAAACCTGAGGTGTTGTATTGATCTGAATTTTGGGCAGACAAAAGCCCATGAGAGAATAAACTCAATGTTGCCTTCGATGAGAAGACATATTAGACAAAATAGGATTAGGAAAAAATGCATTACTGCACTGGGAAGAAACCTAGGATAGCACCTACTACAGAAAAAACTAGCACAATCTCACTTTTGGTGATTTGGGCATGCACGGAAAAATTCTACAGAAGCCCACGTATTGAGAACTTAGATGGAGGTAACTCTATTGATAGTAGTGGGAAAGGGAGACTGGAAAAAAATAATTTATGGGTAAAAATTATTGAGAAGACTTTAGAGGTCAATGATTCATATATAGACAAGATTCACAATAGAACATTACGATGTCTTTTGATTCATGTAACTAGTCCTGCCTAGCAGAAAAGGCTTGATGGTCGTTGTTGTTGAAAGAAAATCACAGTGTTTTGACAGTAGATAGATATAAAGAGTTAACAAAAATCAATGTTTATTCATTGCAAATTAATCCTTGAAGATAAGCAAAACTTTAAAGGAAAACTGTTATAAGCAACATCATGTCATCTAGCCTAGCCATGACTGAAAATGTATAAATAAACATCAATAGCTTTGTGTTTGGATAACATGGTACTAGCAAAAGGATATATATATATATATATAGGTGTATTGCAATGTACCTCTGGAGTTGGAGCCTTTTTACGCTGCCCATTCAGCCAACATATCCATTCAACTGAAACAATGCAACAGTAATTATCTATTAAGCATGGGAAATAGGGTAAAAAAAAGTCTTCAAAAATTCAACATATAAAATGATTGGATCCATCCCTGAATCAAAATGTAATAATTCAGGAGTTAAATGTCGACCAGTGTAAAATATATACCTGGAATAGAGGTCGGATCGTCCTCTCCCTTAAATATGACCCATCTTTTCTCTTTCACTAGTGAACCAAAACAAAATAGCAAAATCAGACAGATCCACTATAAAATGAACTACAATGCAGAACACACAAAAAATAAAATACGAACCAGAGTTTTGAAATTCAAAAAATTCACACTCACACACCAAAACGATATCTTAATTCTAAAATGATTCAATCCAGCGGAAGAAAATAGTGCCAAAATTTTTAAATGCCAATAAATCAAATTTATTTATTTAATTATTTTACTTTGTAAAACAAAATCAGTCTCAACCTTGTTAAAAGTTGCACCAAATCCCATATTAGGCTGAAGAATGTAGACATCAAACACGAACCAATAACCTCAAAACACTTGTGACAGTGGCGAGGTTACTTCACACCTCCTCCAATCTCAAAGCCCCATATTTAACCTTTATCTGTTGCATATATCCAGAGGCTTCTTCCTTTGGAGATAATCCTGCTGGGGACTGTATAAACTCAACCCCTCTACAATGATTTTTTTTTTTTTTCACAGAATGCAAATCAAGGACCTGCCACTTGAAAGTATTACTTTACTTATTCTTGGGGGTTGTATCAATTCAACCCCTCTCCAAGGGTTTTTCTTCACAGAATTCAAACCAGTGACATCGTAATCGAGTGTATTCATAAACATTCTTATCCTGCAGACTAATTTGATCAGCACTACAGCAACTTACAGGGTAACACTAACTTTTTTTGGTTCATAACCACATCAATAAAAAAAAAAAAGCAAATCAAATCAAGAATATCACAATATCGGCTATATCAAGTAAGTGAAGTATTGACAGTGTGGTGATCATTGCAATGCAAAAACACCCAACTTCTCTATATTACACGAAGAGTTCATACAAGACAAACTACACACGTACAAATCCAGAATCACAACAACTCAATGAAAAAAATCCATTAAACACACACACAGAGAGCAATGCCAATAGAACATAAAAGGGTGTATACAAAAAGAAACAGAGTGTGGAAAAGCACTTACTGACACCATCAAGCTCTTCATTTCTAGTGAAATATTTGTTCCCTGCTTTGTCAACTCCCACCTTAGTTCGATTGCCGAACAATCCCGAGATCTTCCCAAGCAGCCTTCGCATTTTTTTTTTCTACTTTTGCGATTTCACCTTTTTTGAATGGATTTCAATTATGTTGCAGTGACAGCATCGTCGTTGGATCAACCGAACGTTGGAAATTGGAACTACAGAAACATGGAATATGAAATTTGTTTCTATTCAGCGTTGGTTCTCAGAGGGAGTGTGTCTGAGCGCAACATCACACGGTGGAGTATGAGAATAGATATATAATAATTTACCAAACGCGCCCTTAGAGAGTGATCTCTCAAAGATAAAGGGAAAAAAAAAATCAATAATTTGTATCTTGTAAGTTCTAAACCCTAACCTAAGGGAGCTAAAAACAATTTGGTAACATAAGGATTTCAAGACCATGCTAAAAAGTTTAGTCATATAATGTCATTTATTTTACATAAATTTCTCTATAAAGTTTAACACTTCGAAAATTAGTTTTATACATTAATTATATTTAAAAACTGTAGATTGATTCCTAAAATGAAATTGAGGAGGAAGAGGCTTGGTGGTATCTCTCACTATTATAAGGAAAAAAAGTTGGAAGGCACTCAAAACAAGTTGTTTTCTACCTTAAAAGAAAAAAAAAAGCATAAATATAATTTTGAACAAGATAAAATACAATTATATTTACATTTGTATTTGAGTATTATTTTTTTTTTTAAATTGTAATATCTAGCAAAAATGATTTGTAAAACTCATTAAAGAAGTCATAAGCATGTGACTATAATAAAAGAATATTCTACCACTGTGCAAACGTTTGAGTATCAAATGGATATATAATAAAAAACTTGATTTAAGTATTCTAATTAGACAGTGATACTTAACTAATTTTAAGTGTTTTAGGTGTAAAAAAAGTTTCGTAGATTAGAATCAGTTATTATATTCAAAATTTGGATAGATGCATGTGTTCCAAATCTACAAATTCATGTTATATACACATAATAAATATATATATATATATATATATATATATATATATATATATATATATATATAATACATATATTATAACATCGATAATCATTCCAATAGTAATTTAAACTAATGGAATATCAATTCAATCATAAAATCACATTATTACAATGAATAATTCAAGTAAATAATGATTTAGACTTTAAAAGTATATTTGAATGGAAGTATGTTATTTAAGCAAGTAGGACATACTAAAAACATTATTAGAATGAGAATGTACATATTTCCCATACCTATTTTTGCACCTGAATCTATCTTTGTACTCATCCATGCTTTAAATAACCAAAGCACTATCTTATCCATAGTTTTATTTCATTTGAAATCTTTATTTTTTTCTTTTACCATACAAATTTTTATTCTCCTTTTTAGCTATTGTTTGACTTGTTTAATATTCACAAAGTTTACTCATATCTCTAAAACATTTTTCCTTCTACCACAACATTGATTAAACAAATTTTTCTTAGAGGTTTCTTTCAAAAGATACATTGTCTTTCAAGAAACACAAATCTCAATTTCATTAAATCAAATAGTTTGTTAGACAAACGTTTAATTATTTTTATTTCTTTTTAATATCTTTATTTATTGTTTACTTTTTCACGTGAGATTATCTAACTTTTACTTTTATGTGTTCAATCACTTAATCTTTAGAATATACTTTTTTTAGCATTGAATCCTTAAGCACGTTTCCTTTGCTATAGTTTTTTTATCCAAAAGATTATTTAATTAATATTTAAAATAATAAGTGGTGAGCGGGGTGGTTTGGTGTATCCATAACATAACTCAATGAGGATTGTAAGGTCCAAAAAAATTAAATATATAAATAAATATTTATTTAATATAAATGCGAGTAAATGGATATTTAAGTTAATTAATGCAGAGAGTTATGATAAGGAACAATATTAGCTCAAGTGGTTGAGAGTACTTGATTGTATTGGAGCAGAAATGTCCAAGTTAGGGAAGCTGCGTTTTGTGCTCTAACCTTTAATTATGTAATTGCGTAATGTATGGGATGCATGTGTGTTTTTTTGTTTCTGCCAATTTTATGGATTTTTCGTGTTTCTAGAATTTTCCTAAAAGTCGGTGGGTGGCTTTGAAGGCCCGCCAGGCGATGCAGGTGCTCTGAACCCATTTTCTGGGTTTTGACATAAACTGCTTGGCAGCAATGATGATTCTGCCAGGTGACGTGAACAACATGTTTGTTTTCTGGATTTTGATGGGTTTCTGTGACTAGATGGATTCTCTGTTTTATCATGCTTATTCATTGGAATGTTGAAATGTTGAAATGGTTAACTGGAATTGTGCTGCTATTATTGATGATACTCTCCTTATTATTGATGCTCGAAAAGTAGAAGTGCATGGTGATTTTGTTCTCCAAAATGGGCAACAATGGCAACATTCATCGTTGAGGATTTGCCTAGATTTTGGTCAACTCTTCCTCATTTGTGTCATGGTGGAGTAGCAGCACGATGAAGGGTTGCAATGGCGTAGTTAAACCCAGCAAGAGAGGACCATGGCTACTTTATTTGACATTCTTGCGAGGAAGAAAAAGAGGAGGACACACAAGTGGGAGAAGATGGATTGAAAGTAGGTGTAGTGGCAACGCCAACGAGGATTCCGATGATAACCAGCGTTACTGTCGATGGCTTGTGTGCGTGAGTGAGGAAAGGAGAGAATCCTCCTATGTGAGTGGGGAAATGATTTCGTGTAATTAAAAATGGGACAATTGGAAGTGACGTGACATATTATTTGTCATATAAAAAAGAGTTAACATTATCAAAGTTTGAAATATGGACTAAAACCAAAATCTTATTATTATTTAAGACAAACCCATAATTAATCATATTTTAAATTATTTAAGTTAAAGCGAAATTTATCAAATTTAGATATACTTCTAAATAGATATTAATTTCAAATTTTATGATCTTTAATACAATTTTTACTTCGTAATTAATGATTATTACGTAACTTAAAATATAGTTTTGAAAAATATTTTGAATTATCTATATTATAACGAAACGTTATTTTAACACCATATATTTAGCTCACTTTTGACATCGGCTTACGTGTCAAACAGTTAACAAATCTGTTTTTTTTTTTTTCGTATAAGTCTGTCACGTGTGGTGGTTGGAGGAAAAGTTAGAAGTGGATTTTTACAGTAAACTGAAAAGGGAGTAAAATCCAAGGTTTTGAGACCGAAAAACACATAATTGAAAAGTGAGTAAAACCCAAGGCTATCAGAGCAAAAAAAGAACGTCGTTTGAGTGGAGTGAAGACCGTCGGTGGGTATGGTGTTCCTAATGACATTTTGTGGTGGTAAAGGGTGATGGTGTCTCCTTCCATTGCTTATTTCTATGACTTTGTTGGTAAAACTGTGGGCTTTGGTACAAAAGCCATGTGAATGTTTTCTCGATCATTCTTCTTCTCGACGACATTGTGGTTTTAGAGTGAGTTAACCATAGTCATTTTATTCTACTTTGCGTCATTCCAGAGGTGAATGGTAAAGTGGATTTCCAGGAAGTTGATGCCTTTCGCATACACACGGAAATAAAGTTGTATTTTTGTTTTGTTTTGTCGTACTTTATTTTCCAAGGAATTCCAAAAACGTGTGTAATATTCCTTGTAGTATTTTAGACAATATAGACAATTTGTCGAAATACAATTGGGCAAAAGTAGTTCATAGTTATTTGGTTAACAACATTGGTTGTGCATTTTTTGCACTAGGTCAACGTGAGATGTGCTTAAGCGGTTCAGCTGTAGTGCTGCAAGTAAGCATTTGAATTATATATGTTTATGTGTAATTTCTTTATATGTATAATCATTTAATGGACGTTGTGTTTTGTTGTAGTTATGTGCAGTTGAACGACTCGATTTATGTGGCTCACATAGAGAGGTTTTTTTTCCAAGTATACTAAGTTGGCCGAATGTTAACTTGAAGTCAAGAATCATTGAGATGATTTTTCTAGACAACCAAGTAATGAATATGAACTGGTCAAAGAAATTATTTTTTGGTTATGGTTATGATTTATTAACATTACTCTTTAATGTGTTATGTGATTCAGATCATTTGGGATTACAGTTTGACAATAGAGGATTTTGGCAATGAATTGATTTGTGCATCATTGACTCTTAGTGAGGATTATAAGTGTAAACATGCAGATGAAGATGACACGTCGGTTTCTAAGAAAGATTTGTTAAAAAGGTTGAAAAGGCATGGAAAAAGCATACGCAAGATGAAGAAGCGTATTTCATTCTTGCATGAAAATATTATGTCCACATCTAATGCAGCAGAGGGAGATGATGGTGAAGAGGCTGATGCAGAATCTGGTGTACATGAAGATGGAGAACGTGTTTATGAGCCTAATGTAGAACGTTTTAAAAAAAGGTGATTTACCAGGTGGTGTAACAATTAAAGAAGATGTGACGAAAGGTATTGACTTGAATGTAGCAACAGATGTTGGTTCTAGTAACGACATGTCTACGCTTGTACTTGTCATCCCATGTGTTTCATACTAGACACCTTCTGCTGCAATGAAAATGGACTTAATGAAATTGTACACAAGTGTTACTTATTTTGGTGTTCCATATAGGTACTATACATTAATTTGGTATTTTTTTAAATATTAATATTAGAATATTTTTAATACTAAGTAATTTTTTTAATTTGTAGGGTTGTTTCTCAAATAAATGGTCAAATATTAGGAACCTCTGAGTGTTATGGTTTTGGTTTAGGGAAGAAGGTTGATAACTTGGTAATAATAGTTAGGCTAAAATCGTGTATTATAGCTTGTGTTGCTGTGACGTTTAAGTAACCATTGACTCTATGTGTAGGCTGTTCTTTTTGCTGTAAGCACCATGATGTATTTTGAACGACGTCTGTTTGGGCATGTTAAGAGGATTGCTTTCAATCATTTATATGCAGTAAATTTTGTACATTAATTTTGTTTACCAATTTCGACAAAAGTTAATACTATACTGTGTTATTATTGTAGACCCATGTCCTTCACGACTCTCACAAGATGAAGGTTAATAGACGTCAGTGAACATTGAATGATTATCAGAGCTACTATTGTCTAGGACTATTTATGTTACAAGACATCTTGACTGCAAATTTTGTGAGATTCATTGACTTAGATGTCTTTTAATATTATTAATTTTGTTTGCGTTCATAGTTGCGGATTTTGATATTATTTTTAAGGGTTAATTACTCGTAAGGTACTCAGTTTGGGTCAAGGGTGTCAAATTGGTACCCCGCGAAAAAAAGGTGTCAATTTGATACCCAAATAATTTAAGTGCATCAATCAGATGCATCCCGTTAGATTGTGTTAAATTTGTGGTGATGTGGCAATGCATAACGGATATGTGTCATTGAAAGAAGAAGATGTGTAAAAAAATAATTGTACAGTGTTACGTGTACAAATTATTTAATGAAATGAATGGTGAAGTTTGAATTTGCCCTAAGTCATTTGTGACCGTTATCATCTTCTTCTTCCTCTCCATTTGCTTGCTAGTTCAAACCTAATGAGGTGGTTTCGCAGTGTGTGGTTCGTAGTTGTAGAGGTGCTTTCCGATCAATTTTGCAATGTCTTGCAATGTCTTGCAATGTCTCGCAGTGAGGGTTGTGCGTGTTTTTCGTGGGCATAAAAAAAATAGTGTATCCTCTAAACCTAACCCTCTTCCTAGTCCCAAATATACCCTCTTGATTTTTCCCAATAAAAACAAAGCTTCCGAGGAAACCCTAATCCCGGGTTCCTTTTCCCCTCCTCCCAATCAATATCCCCCAAGATTAGGCGTAGAAACTTCAGAACCCTAAAATCCCAAACCTAAAAAGAAACAGAAAAAATTCAGAATATTTAGAAATTGGCATTGGAATTGAAATTACCCTATTGTAGCAACAAATGTCGCTGTACAGTTCAAAGAATAAAAGCGACAAAAAAATGAAAGAGGAAAAAAAATTAGAAGCTTGGTCTAACGTGATTGTGTCATGAATCGGAAGGGAGAGGAAATGGGAATTTAGGATTCACAAATTCGACGTCGATGGTGAAACCTAGAAGATGAAAATCGGTGGAAATGGGAGCGAGAAGAAGAGAGAAAAAGAGAGAGAAACAAGATAAGAAGAAAGAGAAAGAATGAACTGAAGAAGGAAATGACAAAAAAATAGTATCTCCTCCCCTCTGCGATCTCAATCACACCTTCTTAAATCGATTTCACCTGCGCTTTGTAGAAACTCCCAAATCGCATGAACCTCGATCACATTCTCACTTCTCACTATGCTTTTATGCTTTTCTTGACTTAGGGCCACTTCGAACATTACAATTTTTTTTAATTCATTTCAAAAATTCCTATTTTTTATTTAAATTACCACGTCACAAATAATTGGTATTCCACGTGTCAAATTTTTGTGTTAACAGACTCTTTTAATTGGTGAACGTTAATGACTTTAACGGAGTTAATGAAAATGGACTTGATTGATGCACTTAAATTTATTTGGGTATTAAATTAACACTTTTTTTCTCGGGGGTACCAATTTGACACCCTTGACCCAAACTGGGTACCTTACGAGTAATTAAACCTATTTTTAATGTAGTTGTTTACCCCAATTGTTCATGACAATCATTGGTGGTGCTATGTTGTGAATTGTGATTCAAAACAATTTTTTGTGTTAGATTTACTTGGCCATTCAAGAAAGGACCGCAAAAGGATAGACAATGCTGTTGTAAGTATTTAAAGTTAACCATGCATTTATTACAAAACAAATTTGCATGTGTATGTGACAAATTGTTTTTTGTTGAACTTGATAGACACATAATTTGGAAATGTTATTTAGGATGTTGATGAATTGTAAGGATGACTCAAAGCCAAAGTTTGAAGTGCAATACAAAATAACTTCAATTGAACCAAACTTGTAAGTTGTTTAAGTAATAACTTTCATAAACATATAATTGAATTAATATTTATTGTCTAATCATTGGTTTTTAATGGTGTTCGTAGATATGATTGTGGTGTGATTGGTGGGAATAATATGCCTGCTTATACCAATGTAAGTTCTATACTGTTAGATGTAGTTACCTGTTATTGATGTTTAACAATAGTTTTTTAATGTTTTTGGTAAATGTTTGAGTTCACCATAATTTATTGTGTAGAAGCAACTTCAGCATATCAGGCAACAATACATCTGTCAATGGGTACTGGATGTAGACAACACCAAACGACAAAAAGTTCTTGAAGACTATGAATTATTCATCACAAGTTAGATGTTGCTTTGTACACTTGTTTGCCACGTACATAGCTAAATATCATTTTAACATCAACTTTTCCACTACATAATAACTTCCTACATTGACTATCTATATCATCGTCACTTAGATCAATTTTTTTTCCCAATAATCGAAGATCCAACCCTAAAAAAACATCTAATAAATTAAATTCAACTACTTCCCTACCAACAACAAAACCACCCCTCCTTTCAACCCATTTATAACATAAATAAGACAAATAACAAATTCTGACTTATCTTCACCGAATGATTTAACGACATCAACCACCAAAACGATGTGTCTGCAATTGACTCTTTTTGTTTCACACTTAATTTATCATTCAAAGTTCCAACATATTTCGCTTTGCAAGAATGATGGAAAGACATCTGTGTAAACCAAAATATTGTTAAATCATATGAAATGTCCATCGATAAAAGAATTTCAAACAAAAAATCAAACATATCTTCACATTCTCACTCAAATGTCCATCGTTATGGTGTTTAGTACCCATAACCAATTATTGAAACAGAACGATTTAAGTTGCACAAATCAAACCAAGAAGATCACCCCAATTGTTCGTAAACAACGCCCACCACTCCAAAAAGGATTTCAACAACAAATACACAAAATTTACGATCAAATCTAAAACAATAGCAACCTTGGAATGGAATAACGGCATTGCGCACAAGGTTGGAGAAAACTTCAATTTCTAGGTTTCTTCAACAACAAAAACCCTAGGCTCTTTTGAGAACTTCCTCTCCTACAAAGATTTCAACTTTGACATAAGTGTTAGATGATGGAAACCTTTCCCCCTATTCTTCTTCACAAATTTGCATTTGTAAGCGTTAAGAGTAATGTCTGTATACAACCCTTTTAAACGACCCACCGCACATGCGACCTTTCACTAAAAATTCACAAATATTTATTTATTCAATTAACAGTTAAATATACAGTATTAAAATAACGTTTTCGATCTTATAAACCGTTGTTAAAACTCTTATGTGTGATATACCTGAAACAATCATTAAAATTTCTGGAAACAATAATTTTTTCTATTTTTTTTTTTCAAAACACACAATTCAAAGGATCTTCTGTGCATTATAAAAAAAAGTAAATTTTTTTATTTCAATAATGCACAAAAATATTTAATGAAGTCCAGAAGCAACTAGGGGTTGGAGGAAGGAGGTGGCTCACTTTTCACTTCTCTATGCTCTAAAACCTACTGAAATCAAATATGAACTACCACAGCCACACTGACATTCTTGAACTGAGATAACAAATGACTAAACAAAACCACCCAACAACACAACCACCCCTCTGAAACAGACATAAAAATGCAATTTTCCTCTTCCATGTTTTCCCTCTCAAAATCCAACTTCTCTCCGATTCGCCCCACCCTCCCTCCGGTTCGTCCCACCCTCTCTCCGGTTCGCTGCGGCATCCGCGAGCTCCGCCAACGAATCCACACCGTCCAGACCACTCAAAAGATCACCGAAGCTATGAAGCTCGTCGCCGCCGCTAGGGTCCGCCGCGCTCAGGAGGCCGTCGTCAACGGCCGCCCCTTCTCCTCAAACCTCGCCGCAATGCTGAACGACATCACCCAGCGCCTCAAATACGACGACGTTTCCACCCCGCTCACCGATGCCAGACCCGTCAAGACAGTGGCCCTCGTTGTTTTCACCGGCGACCGCGGTCTCTGCGGCGGTTTCAACAAGTGGGTAATAAAAAAAGCCGTCACGCGAATCGAGGAGCTGAAGAAACTCAACCTGGGGTGCGTTGTTATAAGCGTGGGCAAAAAGGGTAACTCATTTTTCACTCACAACTGCGAAAAGAAATATCCTTTTGTTAAAGTCGACAGCTTTATCGAAATTGGAGGTTTTCCCACCGCAAAGGAGGCTCAGGTCATTGCTGATGATGTTTTCTCATTGTTTGTAAGTGAGGAGGTGGATAAAGTTGAGCTTGTGTACTCTAGGTTTGTTTCACTGGTTAGGTTTGAACCTGTGGTTCAGACTTTGCTGCCTTTGGGAGAGGTTTATGATGTGAAAGATGATGTTTTTAGGTTGAGTTCTAAGGAGGGGAAATTGGCTGTGGAGAGGGATGTTGTGAGGTTGAGGAAAGAGGGTGAGGTGTTTTCCCCTCTTATGGAGTTTGAGCAGGATCCTGTTCTCATTCTTGATGCCATGTTGCCTCTTTATTTGAATAGTCAGATTTTGAGGGGGTTGCAAGAGTCTCTGGCTAGTGAGCTTGCTGCTAGGATGGGGGCCATGGCTTCTGCCACCGATAACGCGGTTGAATTGAGTAAAAGACTTTCGGTTGAATACAACAGGGAGCGGCAGGCGAAGATCACAGGGGAGTTGCTGGAGATTGTGGCTGGAGCCGAGGCTCTAACACCAATTGACATATGAATGTGACTTGGTTTTCATTTTCCTTCCATGGGGGATCAGTTGTTGGAGCTGAGGTACTAACACTATTGACTGATGAGTGAGACTTGGTTTTTGTTTCCCTTATCATTGTGTGGTGTTGAGCACTAGCTTTGGATCCTTTCTAGATGCATTTGGATCAGCCTCAATTTGAGTAGTTGAATTTTTCATTGTATAACAATCAGGGAGAAGAGAATTGGATTTATAGGAGAGATTTCAGATGGAGATAAGTCTTTCAGGAGAGGCACCATATGAGAAGCATGAGATATGATATGAGCATTCTTCAAGATTTCTCTCTGTTTGAGATGTTGATCAGACATCACTCTTTCTCTCCTCAGTGATTGTTGAGTAATGACAAACTTAACAGCTTAGATCTCAGTTGGATGGAATCCAGTTGGAGAGGACCCAAACTCAAATGCTATTGAGTATAGTTCCTAACTTTATGAATCTAAGTCTTGAAATTTGTAAAATGTTGGAAAGTGTTATTCACTTTAGTCTTGTGCCAATGAAAGTGGTAGAGAAAAAGGAGTGGGAACGATACTTGCAAGCTGCAACATCCGCGAAACTAGGCATTGAAATGAGTTTTGTAAAGTTAGGATTAAAGTGAATAATGCTTTCAATTTGCATGCTAAAGTGAGGGTTTGCACAGTACGGAGTTGAAGAGTTTCCAACTTCACTAATAGAGTCTTAAAAGTTGATCGAGAAATCATGTGGAGAGTTTTGACCCGTGTTCAAAAAAGCGCATTACTTTCCTTTAACATCTTATCATTGTAGTTGCTTGCTTCTTGGTTTTGTAATTCAAGAGTTAAAACTTTGATTTAAAGAAAACTCACAGGATCAAATAAAAGAGATCTCAAACTCTGCTTATTTCTGGTTTGAAGAAAACTTGAGTGATCGGAGCATAACCTTACCCCCCTCAACTTTCTAATATTTGTTGCCATGCATTATCAAAAGAAACTCAGTATAAAGCTACTTTCCCTGTTTGAATTATTGATGGGATTAAAGTACGTATATGAAATTGATTCATGCATCAGAATGGTGCTGACAGGAAAAGCTAAATATTTTCCATGAAGTAAAGTCTCTGAGGCCTATAATTGATGAATAGGAATATAGGGTACCTTGAGATGACAAGATCTTCACGCGTGCTTCAGTAATGTCTGAATGTCTATATCAACCTATACTTGACCCACATTCCTTGGTTTTGGTTTGTAACCTGGAACTGTAGATTGCACTTCTACTACAATTTGACCTTTGAGGTACACCTTAGATTTGGAGGGGTTATAGGCCACGTGCTGTGGAAGTAATAGCACATGTATGTCTGAAAAAAAATATAAGAAAAATGAAAGTAATGTACTTGTTAACACAATTACTGAAATCTGTCTGAAATTATAAATTTGTTGGGGATGTAACTTCATTATTAAGTTTCATTCATGTTCTTATAAACTCTAATATAAGAATTTGGTTTGTTTATCTACTAAATCTTATTTATTAAATACTGATGAGAAAATTAACTGCATATAGTTCAGTACTTGAATGATTTATTATGTATAGGTATGCAATATTGACAGATAATTCCTTATCAACAGGTTGTTATTTTATCTTTAAAAATAAATGGCTCCCTTTTAGAAGATCATGATAAAAAAGAATCCTATTTGCATGACAATGAATTTGGTGGGCCAAATTAACTGGTAGTTATACTCGTGTGAAAGAAACAGTAATGAATGAAAGTTGCAGTCTTTATTGAGTACATAGTATTTACTCAATCAAAGTTCTTACTGTGCAGGTTTTTATCAAACCAAAGGTTGAAACAATATTCTGAGGAAACTTCGGAAGAACACAGTGAAATAAGTTAAAAAGGGTTTATAAAAAAAGTTACAAGTTATCAGAACACCATATTCACTAACATTAGATATTCCTACATGGATTATTGCAAGGACCACAACAAGAAGCATAATTTTACACTTCTTAGTTAACTTTCTTGGATCTTCAATGAGGACAACTGAGAAACACAATTCAGATTTCACAACCGATGAACATTCTTTAGCTGCATTAGAATAATGTTGACTTTTCTTTATGTTTCCAAACCCACTCATAATAATTCATGCAGCATTAATGGTTGGAAAAAGAAAGGGTGAAAAACAATACTAACACTGGTTGGTTCACTGCACATGGATTATAATACTATATATATATATATATATATATATATATATATATATATATATATATATATATATATATATATCTATCAGCCTCCGCCAAAATTGACTCGCCTTAAACAAATCTATCTTTCTCATCATCTATTCAAAATGTCTAATGTATGGTTTCATCAGTAAAAACTATGGCCTCTATCTTGTCATATGCATGACTCACAATTTTCTTATCAATCCATGATAAGGACATTTTCTTTCTCACTTTTATTCTCCTTAGCAGAAAATTATGTTTCGGACTCCATCAAACACTAAATGAAAATCTGATCATTGGATTAAAATAGTGTTGGACACTTCCATCAGCAAACAATGACAGTTTATAGTTTTTAAAAGTTTTTTTAGAGTTTCAGTATCAGAAATATAGAGTTTTTTTATACTGAGAAAAAGCTCTTCTAAAGAGATTATATGAATGAAAATGATATTGGTATCTCTTCAAGAATATTTTGCTTTAAAGAAGGAAATTGAAGGTTGAAATATCTGTATCTTATTCCACAATAGACAAATCTGAGAAAGAAAAGTTGTTGAGTTCAAGTAGATAGGCTATAATTCAGAGGGTGGCTCCAGAAATCAGGCTGTGATGTCTGTGTCCCATTCCATTATATGCACATCCTTTCAATAATGGTTAACAACATTGCATTGTATTGTAGTCACAAATCCCTATGCATGATTTTCATTAACTTAACACCAACTTGCACCAAAAAGTGAGAATAGAATAAACCCATATGGCTCATGTTTTCTAATCTTGCTATAAAGTTCAATAAGATCACAAAAGAAAAAGTTTCCCACCTTTGTTTACACCAATACCAAACCAAATCAACCTTAACATGATTATTTTAAGAATGCTTTAAGGTGAGATAATTAAGTGCAACAACAATAACACTGCTTGTTTGGTCCCATGTTATTCACTTTTACAGTCGCCACACTGTTCTAATTTTGTTAAAATTATTAATTGGTTCCGACCTACACCACTTGTTCATAGTTCTCACTAATCTAGATCTAACATTGCATGTTTCATAGAGATTGATTATCACTTAACTGTTAGTATTGCATGTTAAATAGAGATTATTATCTCTTAACTGTTAATATTGACAATTCATGTAATATGGTTTTAGTTTAATTAAAGATATCTGCATTTGCGTCTTTAGCTTGGAAAATGATCCTTTGACCCTTATTTTTTTTGACTTCTATCTTTTATCTTCTGACATGGTTTAATATAAGTTATTGATTAATATACCATTATCTTTCTTTTAAAAACATTAATATCCATATTAAGTCAAGTCAAAAAATAAAAAATAGAATAAAAAAATAGAAGTCAAACTATAATTTTTTCTTGTTTACCTGTAAACATACTAAAAATCTATTGGAATAATAGAAAATATATGCAATCCTAAAAGATGATTCTGTTTAAGCTTTTGAAAATTTTTTACTTTTCAGATTCTTTAAACATAATTATTCTCACTTTGAATCTTAACGTACAGGGAATTTCGTAATTTTAAAGATATTAAAATATATTTAATTTGAATTATTTTACTTTTCAAATATTTTCTTTAAATTAGTCGAGTTTTTATTTTTTATTTAAGCAAAATATATTTCAATTATTATCAAACATAAAAATGATTTTAATATAAGATTAAAAAATGTAAGTGAATGATGTTCTTAATCGATCATGACTCGCATCCATCGAACAATAGTATCATTAACGTTGACTTAAAAAACTTTAGTTAATAATAGTTAAAAACAGTATCAGTTTATATTCATAAAAAAATAACCTCAAGAATATTATCATAAAATAACTAGTATGAATATCAATTAAAAAGATATAATTTATATTTATAAAAGAAATTCAATTAAGGAACTATGATCGACATCGACCAAAAAAAAAATATCTGTCAGAGTTGATTAGAAAAACTCTAATTATATAAGTAAAAATATAATTTTGATTTATGTTGGTGTAAAATATTTCTAATTGACATATGCTTAAAAGTAATCCTTAATTTACGTTACAACTAAAATATCTTTAGTTAACACCAACAAATGAAAAAACCATGCTCAAAATGCATGTCGGTGGATAAATAACAATAAATGAGAAAATAACGAAAGAAAAATAATTAATATCAATAGACTTTAGTATGAATGAATCCCCAATCAACATCAATTGAAATATAATGTTTGAAATTAGATTGGTGAATCTAGTCATGTCAATGGGGGGCATTCTATGGTATGGTAGGAATAATAGCTTATGTTCTGTATCCGAATTTAATATATATATATATATATATATATATATATATATATATATATATATATATATATATATATATATATATATATATATAAATATTTATTATAAAAATAAAAATAAATATTTAACAACATATTTTAATAATAAATTTAAATAAAATATAATATATAACATTTTTAAATATCAAACAAAGTCTAAATGACTCATTTAAATAGTGTTGAATTAATAATTTATAAAAAATGAATTTTTTTTAAAACTAATTAATAAAAAAAATAACACATTCAAAATCAATATGTTAATATTTTAAATCACATTTTTTTATTTAATTTAAATTAGAATATAGCGGGTACAAATATTCATGAGTACAAATATTATGATACTCATACATGTCCTGTTAATACGCGGATAATAAAAAGTACTCCTATATATTACTTGCAGATATCCATTTACAATATACATTTCTTACCTATTGCGGAGTTTATCTATAAATACTTACGCCTCCATATTTTTTTGACATTCTAAGTAGAGCGGTCAAAACGAGTAACCCGGCCCGACCTAGCTCGACCCACCACGAGTTGATAATTTAGTGAGCCAACCCAATCTGACTCACTTTTTAACGGGTCAAAAAAATTTGAACCCGACTCAGCCCACCACGGATTGGCGGGTTAAACGGGTTGTCTCACGGGTTCACTTAATTAAAAAAAATTATTTTTTTATTTTTTTCAGTCAAAACTAAATTGTAATTCTAATTAAAATCTAAAGAAACTTTAATACAATCCAAATACAAACCAAAATAAAAAAAAGTACAAATTGTTTATGTGTTGGATAAAAAAATAACCTAACATGACCCAAATGTAAAGCCTAACTTAATAAAAAAAATAAAAAACACTTGGGTGCCCTTTTTATGTACGGGTTGGTGAGCCAACCCGGCTCACCACGGGTTCTAAATGAGCCGGGTCAAAAATTAACCCGTATTAAAATTTGTAAAAAAATTTCAACCTAACCCAATCCAAACCCGTGATGAGCCGGATTGACTCGTGGATTCCAATCCATTTTAACAGTTCTATAATTCTAAGTGAATATCAGCTTACCTTAACCAAAACGATTTCTACCAAAAGCAAACCAAAAAAGAAAGGATTCTAAAATACGTAAATATGAAAAATTTTAATTTCTTATTTTTAAGTTAAGTTTAAAATTTTATATTTTAAATTATTTCGTTAGTTTCTATTTTTTTTTTATTTAAACAACTCTGTATCTAAATAACATATTTCACCGAAAGATAAATAAAATAAATTCTTTATAAATACCACAATCTCTTTTTTTTTTTTTCCTTTCGTTACACGTATCACATTCGTTGAATGTTAACTAATTGATGCATGTGGGTCACGTTGTTGTTCACAAGGAACTTCCAGGAAGGACACCATTAGGTATCAAATAACATA
>Ga0214545_1004368_pt1 | contig 26528 bp, 14 predicted proteins | sample CNSS4metaG_FD_160064 | JGI IMG/M metagenome (GOLD analysis project Ga0214545, IMG submission 160064) | Root nodule microbial communities from cowpea collected in UCLA plant growth center, Los Angeles, California, USA - CNSS4 | ecosystem: Host-associated > Plants > Roots > Nodule | place: USA... | reverse complement strand
CCACACCTCCATGAGCTCAACTTAGCTGCAACTGCACTAACACACCTCAAAATATCCAAAGAACATTTATGCAACTAAAAAGCTATTTTTAACATGTTTTTGTATCTCATGCTCAATAAACCCAATTATAGGAAATCTCAATTAAATCAATCTTTAAGCACACAAATTCAATTAAATACCCAGAATTAAACATTAAATGAGGGCAAAAATACGCACTCATCAAAGATGCACTTCAAAAGGCTCAAGAGAAAGTGAGTGATGGATTGAGTTAAGCCTCAAATAAAAACAAAAAACATAACACAAATTGAATAGAAATAGAGGAAAACAACAACAAAATGGAAGAAATAGAAAATGGTAATGGAGATTTGAAGCACGCCACTCATAAAGGGGCCATAAAGGCTAACCAACTCTAGAGATGAGTGAATGGTGTCGCTACTTGCTAGGCAAGATAAGGCTAAGGTGAAGACTCCAACCCTATGGAGGAAGCTCATGGTTTTGGTTGAGCAAAACAAGTGTTAATACTCAAATTTATCAACCCTTTTACAAGCTAAAGAACACCCTTATATAGAGAATTCTAAAGGCCTCTAGGAAATAAACACAAGTTCAAAAGGATTACATAGCAAATACCAAACCCTAATTCTAGAAACATCTTCTAAAGGTAGCAAAGACTAGCATGGTGGTGGGAAACCTAGAGTCATTCTCGACCAAGCTTAAAGGAGGCCAAGGAGACAAAAGGTATAAAGGTACACTTGCTTTATGCTTCCCTCTCTCCTCCACCTAGGCTCAACATCATATTCATCCTCCACTAGGATTGCGCCACCAAATCCATGCTTCCTTAACCTAATTATTCCTTCAAAACACATAAACATAGATTAGCATGCTGGCTTAAGTCAAGTTAAACCTAGTCAAAAGTCAACAAGTCAAATAAGGTTGAGTCAACTAAGTCAACTTAGGGAATTCAAACATAATGGAAAACAATGAAATGATGAAGGATTATTGAATTTCCTTTCTAAACATGCTTAGTCTTCTTAAGCATGTGTCTCCATCCTTGGTTGGGGTCAGTCCTTCATTAGTTGTTGAAGGCTTGTAAAGAGATTCGTAGTGTTAGGCGTTGGTAGGCGGTAATTGGTTGTCAATATGATAACTTGTTGAACTTAGTACTCGGACCTCGGTTTGTTTGTAAAAAAAATTTATATTTCTTTAGCTATATAGCCCTATAGGTATAATAGCCTCCAGCCTCGAGAAGCGTAGCGATGAAGAGGTTGTAATGATGAAGTGACAGATCTGACATGGTGAGGAAGGTGGGGAGGTATGAGTTTGTTGGCACAAGAAACGAGGTAGGTCTAGGAAGTTCCAGAGTCGCGACCCTTGGCCTTCGTATTTGAGGAAATCTAATGGTTAAGAAGGATGGATGGTGATGACTTGGGCCCAACCAGAGGCCCAATCAAGGGTCCAATCACTGAAAGAATGCTTAGCAAAATACAAGAAGATATGGAGCATGAATATTCCAATCGGCTTAATGGTCTTCAAATGCTTTTCACTTAGGCCAAATAGGACATCAATAGGCTTTCAAATGAGCTAGTAGTATAGTTTTTATATTGAGCCATGCAATTAGACCATGCTTTCAATAAATGTCTTGCAAATAATGCGCCCATGAACCAAATCACCTAGCCTTTGAATTGGGCTTCTAATAACCCAATTAAAAGTGTAAAGCCGGTTTGCACCTAAAAATCCTAGAAGCTTCATCACATTGATCTCATTTAGCACATGCGCAAATGCATAGAAAATGTGACAAAGCACATGGGTTAGATCTAACTAATTTTGGCACCATTTTCCTTTAGCACATGTGAGGAATTTCAATTCCTTTAGGCGCCAATTCTTTATGGAGGATGGAGCCTCCTTCTCTTATAAAAGAAGGCCTCCCTTCATTGTAAAATCACTCTTGATTGTGTAAAGACATGTTGTTGAGATCAATCCAGAAAATTCCACTTGAGAGTCACTAGGCTAAAGCTTCCTTAGGATCCTCTCTAGCCACCCTTCCCCTGGGTGTCTTTCATCACCACGCCATTTCAACACCAAGTCAAGCCTTCTCTTCATTTGCTTTCTTATTATGCCTTACAGAGCTTCCATCCATCATTCTCTCAAATGGAGCTTCATTAGGTGGGAAGGTGAAAGGTCATGAGTGTTGGCTATAAATAGGAGGCTCATTTGCCCCAATCAGGCACCAAGTGATTGATAGATTTGCTTTGTTGTTGAGATCATTGTGAGAGAAGAGTGTTGTAAGTGTCGCCTACTACAAATTATGTCACATAATTGTTTGAATATGAGTGTCGTTGAGCAGTTGGATAATAGTAGTAACAGCAGCAGTCGTAGTAGCAGTAGTAGTCGGATGTTGACGTCCTATGCTACAATGTTAGTTTAAAAAATACCTACAAATTTTTTTAAAACCCGCAAGTACCCATAGATACCCACACACCCGCGAATATTTAAAAAAGATATATATTTTATAAAATTTTTAAATAAAATTATAAAAAATATAAATATAATTTTAAATATAAATTATAATATATAATTTATATTATATATAAATTATATATATAATATATAAATTAAAAACTAGGGACTTGGAAACCAGGTGCCTAGATTCAGAGAAGGAGGCCAAGAATAAAGAAAAGGAATTGAAGAAAGAGGTGGTTATAAAGAAAGAGACCCATAAAGGACTTGAGGCCAACTTGTTTGGGCTTCATAAGTCTATCATAATTGAGTCCACCAACAACTTGAACAAGGAGTTGAGGCAGTCCGAATTTCTATACCAAAATGTGTTGACTGAATTTCGACCGAGACCAACTCGACCGAATTTCGACTAAACCAACTCGGCCAAATTTCGATTGAGACCAACTCGACCAAATTTTGACCAGGATTGAAAAGGCTAAATTTCAACAAAGGCCAACTCTGCCAAATTTTAGTTGGGACCGAATTTTGGTCGACCTTTAGCTAAAGCCAAACCATCTCTACCTACTCAATCCAACTAAAAACATAAATTAAAAATTTGAATTTGATATTTTGAATTTTTCATATTGAAAATGTGAATTCAAAAAATGAATACCAAATCAAAAATATATATAAAATGTAGAACGAATTAAAATCCAAATTTAATAAAATGGATTTTAAATTAATTAAATTTTTAATAAAATAGATTTTAAATGAATTAGACAAGAGAAAAAGAATATTAAATGAATTTTTAATAAAACAGGTCAAGAAAATTGAACTTTTTTCCGCCCTTAGTTTAGTCAATTCATTTATGAAAGATAGATTTAAAAGAATAAAAATTAACAAATTGTAAACAAATGTTACGATTTAAATATCTATTTATTTCAAAAATATAATCCGATGCTACTTTTAATTTCTATAAAATTCCTTTGCGCTATCAAATATTTTGTTCTAATCTATGTAGTTTGTAAATAATTTTCCTTTTGTTGCTATAAAATATTTTTCTAAATAAAATATTTTTCAAAATGATGTATCAAAAAGAGAAGCAAATTAAAAAGTTTTTTATAGACCAAAGACAATATAGAAGTATATTTCAAAGATCAATAATATATTTAAGTTCAAATTTATTCCTCCTTTACTCTGCAAAAGTATTCTTATTTTATTGTAAAATATAATAATCTCTGACAATGTGTTCAAATCGAAAAAATTACCCAAAAGGGAACTTATCAGCCATACATGTCCATGCAAGCCAATCATGATTCTTAAATACGAGCTTTTAATTATCAACCAAGCGCTGTACACAACATAGTTCACATAGCAAATTAGTAATATTCTGGGCATAGGAAAAGCCAAAAGTCAGAATCAACACAAAATATGAACAAGAACAACATAAACAACTTATCTCACAATATCAGCCGCATGTTATTGTTGGAGAAGATCAGCAGACACAACCACAATATCAACCTCACAAGAAGCACTTATACTTACGCTCATACACGAGATAACTTTGAAATTCCCAAGTTCACTCATCTAGTATTGACATTTTATAGCCATATGGAAATTTTTTAATTTTTGGCACAAATATTATCTGATTGCTCCAAGCAAATTGGCACCATCAAGCCTCGCACCTTCCAAGTGCTGAGTAACATAAAAAGGAACGAAGAAAATGTGTTAGCTAATCGCACTTAGAACAGAATAATATACTCGCCATAATTTTCCACCCATTCTAAACATAGGGAGCCAACAACAAAAGAAGCATTAAAACAATGGGAATTTGAAGCCCTCAAATCTGATCTCGCAAGGCATTTATTCCGTTGCCTAACCTTGTGTTTGGAGAAGAGATTTTAACAATTCCAAGAAATTGAAATACATAGTATTTGAATTACTTGCAATTGAATTATCTTCATTTTTTAAATAATTTGTTTGGATGAAGTAATTAAAATATTTTAAATTTTAATTTTTTTGTTTAAATAAAATAATCTAATTTCTATTTTAAGCCAAACTTAACTCTATTCAATACAGACCGGTTCAACTCGACCTTCGGTCGGGACCAGCTTAGCTCGACCTTCGGCTGGGGCCGGTTTAGCTTTATGGACTTATTAACTTTTTTTCATCCTGGCTAATGAGGAATTCAACAACTTGTTTGTTTTTTAGTGAATTTCAAATTCTATTATTTTAATTATTTGAAATACCTCTTTAAAATTCTTCAATTTTAATTTCCTATTAATTTTTCTATCAAAACAAGTTATTTTACTTCAAAAAAATTCAAAATTTTCAAATAAATGAATTACTCTATTAAATTGATTAGCAATTTTACATATCATAATTAGTAAAGAAACTCATAAGAACTATGAAAAATACAACTAATTAACATACCGTATCTCGAAGATTAACATGACGGAGATAAGCTCGTTGCAGGTTTGCACCCTTCAAGTTTGCGTTGTTCAGTTTTGCCCCCTAAGAAAAATAGGGAATTGATTTCAAAGTAGGCAAAAATAAGATTAACATTTCATTTCACCAAGCCATAAACTAAATTGAAATGAGAAAATGAATAGAAAATCAGTAGTAAATTAAACTGACAAACTTATACCAAATGTAGGAAATAACTAAACTGGTATTGATGTTTATATCTGATCAGAGGGATACAAGAAAATACAACAGAAACAACAGTCCACACACTTCTAATCCATGTTGAGGTTCCTCAACATTTTTAGGATTATGTTATCTCATTAATAGCATGTCATCTTCGGTCTTTAATAACAAAATTATTCATTCTATTTTATTTGAATACTTTAATTTATTTGTCACATGGGTGTAGCGTTTTCAGATTTTCTCTTTGTATCTTTGACGTTGGAGCCCTTATAACATACATGAATTAGCTAGGATATGAATCGATCCTTTAGGCACTCTTTCTCATATTTCATTCTGAAGTCTTATGTTAAGATATAAAGTAAGCAGAGGTATTTAAATTTAGAAATAAAATATAATTTTATTAAACATAAGGCATTGATAGGGTTGGCGCGGGGTGTTATTCTCAGTTTGGGTGATGACTTTTAGTATTGATAGGATGCTAAAAGGCATCATCTATTTGGGCCTTAGACCAGTCAATCATTAGTATAGGATCATACACTCTAGATTAGCATCGGCTAGGCTACACTCATTTTCTCTTTAAGGTATGTAAAACATCTTTGACCCTATTATATATGCTCATACAGTTCCAGTGCATTTTACCTTCAAGTTAGCACCTTCCAAAACGGCTCCCTCTAGATTGGCATTGGTAAGATCTGCATTCTGACAAGTTAAAAAGACATTCATTAATCATTATCACATACTTTTAATGAAGACACGACATTAAGGCTACTTTTATCAAGATTCGAAATACAACCCATCTCTAAAAATAAAAATTATCCATGTGTTAAAATACATCATAACGAAAACACCGATTTGCAACTACAACTTGACAACTAGAGAGTACTTTTAAGCTTAGTCCATCACTTGCTCGATTTATAAAAAAATCCGTTTTTTCTTCAAAACTCAAATCCTAAAGATACCTCATCTAAATTAGCCATCACTGAATACAATTGTCTATGTGAGTATAAATAATAATTCATACATCTTGACTTTTAGGCATGCATGACAGCATTAGGATATAAAGTTACAGATTTATTCCAATCCATAGTTTCTACAAAATACCATGATTATTTTCATAAATGCCCTTCTGATTTTGAAGAGAGAAATAGAGGGAATGAAAATAGAAAATAAACAAAGTGAAACAAAAAATAAAATAGAAGAAATAAAACTGAATATTTAGTCTATCTGTTGTTGGTAGGGGGATCTTTGCTATCAAAGTTGGTTTAGATGGCACTATTGATCAAATCAAAACTCGCTTGGTAGTCAAATTACACTCAGATATTCAAATTAGACTAAGTGAAACCTTCTCTACCGTTGCTAAGATGGTTTCTGTCCAATTATTCCTTGCCATGGCTGGTTGCGCTATATATATCGGTCAGATGTCAAGAATGTCTTCCTTCATGATGATTTGTTGGGAGGAAATTAATATGGAGCAATCTCTTAGTTCTATTGCCTAGAGGGAGTCTTCCGAATCTAAAAATCTTTATATGATTTCAAGCAATGTCCTAAGACCATGGTTTGGTAGTTATATCATCACACAACTATTGGATGTATCCACTTAGTGGTACATGTTGATGACATTATTCTTACAAATAGTGATCATCATGGCATATTACAGATAAAACAACACTTGTGTCATCAAAAAGACCTTGGCAAAGTCATTTCTTACGTATTCAACTAGCACAATCCAACAATGGAATTGTCCTTTCTCAAAGGAAGTATGCATACTTTAGAGGAAGTTGGACTAATGAATTCCAAGCTCATTGACTTACCATGATCCCGATACTAAACTTATACCTAGTCAAGGAGAGCCACTTCCTAGTCCTGAATAATAATAGAGATTAGTTGGAAAATTAAACTATTTCACGATTAATTGTCCTAACATTTCCATTGTAGTCAGTGTGATAAGCCAGATTCTAAATTATTCATGTAAAAAACATTGAAATGCAATTGTTCGCATTCTGATGTATATTATGCCCCTAGAAAAGGTTTGTTATATGGTCTCAATAATCATACTTGTGTGTTATTTAGGTGTCAATTGGACTTGTTCTTCCGAGGAGATCCACCTCCAAATAGTGTCATTATTGGGGACAATTTGATCTCTTGAAAAAGTAAAAAGCATATTGTAGTAGCAACTGTTATCTGTGATAACCAAGCTACCTACATATTTCTTCAAATACAATATTTCACCAGAGGACTAAAGATATTGAGGTAGATTGTCACTTTATCCAAGAAAGATTGCATTTGAAGACATCACCACTCAATTCGTTGACTCTAATTTGTTGCCATATATCTTCACTAAATCATTGTGGGTCCGAAAATTTACTATATGTGTAACAAGTTTTGTTCATATGATTTATATATATATATATATATATATATATATATATACACATATATATATATATATATATATATATATATATATACATACATATGTATGTGTGTGTGTATATATATATATATATACATATATATATATATATATGTGTGTGTACATGTATACATATTTATGTATGCAACACCCCTCTTTTCCAAAAACAGAAACCAAACCCCCTCCCTCTCATTTCCTCTGCAAACTCAACTCTCCCCTCTGTCTCCCTCTCTCTGATCCTTGCTGCTATCTCACCACCCTTGCTTCTTGATCAGGTTCTGGAGAGGAAGCCACACCTGAGCCTCCTGCTGCCTCCACTCATAGCCTCTCTTCTCCTAGGTAAGTCTCCCTTGTGGTTTAAAGTCCAATTTCGAAATTCAACTCGAATTCCTGCTTCCATTCAGAGTCTAACCAAGTGTTCATCCTTTCTATGTGGCTGGATGATGAATTCTTCTAGGTCGGACTGAGGAATTCTGCTCCCCTCTCCTAGGTTATCTTCATCCAAGCCTTAACTCAAAAATAGGTAAGGGAAGCTGACTTTTCAACTAAATTTAATGTGAATTGTGTTCATGAGTGATTTAATTGTGTGATTGTGTGTTTAATTGGTGTTTGAGACTGCTTGTGTGTGAAATTGGGTGGTGGATGATTCTGAGCGAGCTTGCATGTGAAGAACAGAGAGGATTTCCTGGTAGTTTCGCCCAGGCGAGCAGCACTCGCTTGAGCGAAAATACCAGAAGATCACCTCTGTCACTGCGCGAAATCTCGCCTAGGCGAGCTGGAGTCGCCTGAGCGAGATAACTTCTCATATAGGCAAGCCAGTTTAGCCTGAGCGAGAGTTCGCCCAAGATTTTTAATTTGCCACTGTATTAGGTCTCGCCCAGGCGAGAGCAACTCGCCTAAGCGAGATAAACTCTCTAGCTTAGGCGAGACCCTCTAGCCTAAGCGAAATTCCCTGCAAAAGTTAGTTTTCTCATTGTTTCAATTACATGATGCTATATTGATTGCCTTAAGACGATAATGGTTGATCTTGTATGTGATCCTTATGCATGATAGACAGTGTGATGGAATTGAGTGTGAATTTGATATGAATGAGAAGGGAAATTCTAAGGAAATGGTTTTAGTAAATGTAAGGGCATGAGGACACATTGGTGGCATCCTGGCGCTCCTAGTAACCATTAAGACTCAAGTAGAGTATGATGGATTACGTCGGGGGGAGTAGCAGGAGGTCCTGGTCTATGAATCCGATCCGTCATAGAGGTGATGGGATTTATCTTGGGAGTGGTTGGGTGAATACCCCTTGTGCCTAAAACTCTGCAGAGTTTGGGAACCGTCTCAAGTGCAAGTCACCGAGAGCTCCAATGCCGCTTACATAATCCGGATATTGAGTCTAGAATGGTGTGTGGCGTTATGGTTGGGATTAATTGGATGATTTTGATAATTGTGTGATAAATTCTGTTTTCTGCCTAAGTGTAACAATTGCATGATTTGCTCTTGGTTCAAGTTAGCTTACCCTTCTTGTATGTTGTGTGTTCCTTGTGTCTTCTATTTATGCAATGATCGTCCTTATTGAATGGCGTGAGCAGATATAGGTGCAGGTGAGGATACACCCCTCCAGGACAGGAAATGAGTATGTTAGACGTTCCAGTAGTTGTAGCCTTTTGTTTTGCTTAGCTGACCGGGTGTTTTGTAACCCTTTAGTAATATATGGGCTGTATGTATTGATCAGTGTATGTATGGTTATTTTGAGGATGACTGTATTATACATTATACTGGCCTACGTCATCATCTGCTTCTGAATTATTGAAATTTAAATATTTTGTTTAATAGTATAAAAAATATAAAAACGGGATGTTACAATGTATATATATATATATGTGTATATATATATATATATATATATATATATATATATGTATATATGTATGTATGTATATATGTATGTATGTATGCCTTGGCCCATCTCTTTGTATCTTCTTTGCCTTTGAGACACTTATATGCAAACATGCTCCTCTGTTGTAATAGACACAAAGAGAAATTATTTTTGTCACTTCACAATATATCTCAACAAAATAATTGCAGTTGTTCCTCTTTTAGATAAAATGACAACAAAACACATAAGGAATATATTTATCATTTAAAAAAGAGATATACTCAGATGAACCTCACATATAAGTTATAAGTGACAATGATTGGCACACAATATAAACAAATTAGATGACATAAACAAATTAATAATTGATTAGACAAGTAAAAGTTGGTGAACCTGTAGATGTGCTGTACGCAAATCTGCACCACATAAGCTAGAATCTACTAAGCAAGCATCTGCAAAATAGCAGTTTCAAACAAACTTCAGTTCCAAGTATATTATTGTTTGATATATCAATACAGGCAAATGCAAGTTGCAGTTCTCATTACATTTTTGTGTAACCAAGGGCATAAAGTAATCCAACTTGAAATATAGTGAAGCATTAAAAGGATAAAGCAATATATGTGGAAAGTCACCAAAATTGTGTTACACCTAACTCACTTTATAGGAATTGGAAGCCTCTTTTTAGGATGCCATAATTACAGCCTTAGGTGGAGGCTTAGTTCCACATCAACTAGAGATATAACATAAATAGAGTTTATAAATTTTGGACAGTACTTACCTTCTAAGTTGATTTTATGGGATTTTGTTCGATTCTTAACCTAAATTATACGAAGATATCAGAGTTTATCTTTGATTTATTATTAGCCACCTACATTTGCTATTTTCTTGATTTATTATTAATTGCAACAACCCTAACCCACCTTAGTTGATGCTTCCATGATTGTAGCCTCAAGGATAGCGGTGGTTTAGTCCCATATTGACTACAGATACAACTTAAACAAAGATTATAAAATAGTTTTGGCGGGATTGATTCAAGCTCTCATGAGTGCATAAATGAAGATAATGAGCTAGAACACGCTATACCTAGAAGATTTATAAGAAGTATGTCAAAACCAGAGGTTCTTAATCAACAAAATATTTCTCGTTCTTTCTTATTTTGTATTTGTTAGACTAATAATTTGTAAGGTTTTATTTCTTTTGGAGTGTAATTAGTAATTAGGTTTAGATGAGCCTTTTCAAAAGGAAAGAAGGGAAAAGAAGACGACACTCAAGATAAAAAGGAAAAGAAAATCAAAGAGTTAATATCCCCTCTCTTAAGAAAGGAGAAAAGAAGAGCTTAATTCCCCTCCCTTAGGTTCTCATATTTATAATGACATTGGTAATTTAGATAAAACAAATGAGAGGGAAGAGAAAAAAATAAGAAAGGCCATATTTAGAGTCCTAGGTACAGCACACAACAGTTTTTCACTGAAATTTATTTAAGATCAATTCTAACACTTCCTTCAAGCTAGAGCATACAAAGTATTTGTCAAGCTTAGAACAAATACATTCAATTTGAGGTCCTCTCAAGGATTTGATTAATGAATTTGCAAGATAATCATTGAATATGACAAACTCACAGCAAATTTCCCGGACAACAAGTTTTCCCAAATATAATGACAATCAATTTCTACGTGTTTAGTGCTCTCATAGAAAACTAGATTAGAAGAAATGTGGATAGCAATTTGGTTATCATAATACATCTTCATTTGCTGAATCTCACAAAAATCTAACTCTTTCGGGGATTGTTTTACCCTTACAAGCTCACAAGAGATGTCATTTCCCAATACTCAACTTTAGCAATTGTTCATACAACTTCACTTTGTTTCTTTTTTTTCCAGAAATAATATTTCGTCCAATTAAAACACTATTTTTTTGTAGAGTGTTCCCGGTAATAAAGATTGAACAAGCAGGGAAACAGTGGTTTGACTGTGTAAAAATAATACTTAACATTGGGTGTTTAGAATGATATAATACAGTTTTGCAGTTCTGCCTGACAAGACTTAGAGAGAGAGAGAGAGAGAGAAATAAGTTATGGGCGGTTACAAACTAGTGTAACCTCCAAAAATTACAAAATAAAGAGAAAAAAAAAACAGAAAAGAGATACAACTGAATAGAAAATAAGAGAATACAACTGAAAAAATTGGATTTTCATTGCATAATGTCTTTGTGGGTTTCATAATAAATTCTAAACTTAATTTGTTAGCAATATAAGAATGCACTGTGGGAATCAAAGGGCTTTTGGTGGGGGTAGGTGGAATATAAAGAATGCAGGTTTTATAAGAAAGTTAGCAATCTTGTAGACATGAAAACAATATGTTAAGAATTACATATTACCACAAATTGCACTGTGGGGTATCTTGGAATCAGTTCGTAAAGGATTTAAGTTAGGTTGATGAATAGAAAAGAAGTATCAAAATTTGTCACAGCGAAGTGTGCTTAAAATCATGAAGGGAACTCTAATACGGAGCTAAAAGATTAGTGATACTCTATGACATGACAGTGATTAATGAATGTTGGGACATAATATGGTTATGCCGATATTGTGATGTTTTGATATAGCCCCCCATGGATTGATCAATGTAGCCAACTCCACATAGTGCAAAAACGCTTGGTTGTGTTGTTGTGTATTGGCAGTAACACCCGTATTGATTTCAGATATGAGAACTGATAAATACTAAAAGGTACATAAAAATAAAATACGTGTACACCTTGTAGATTTGCACTCTGAAGGCATGCACCAGCTAATAAAGCACCACGAAGGTTTGCCCCAGTAAATTCACATCTTTCCTAGGCAAGAGTAAGAAATTTAGAGGCCTGCAAGTATGTGTAAAATGGAATGTAGAGTTTTCTGAGTAACTTACTCACGCAAAGTTGCATTGTGAAAAATGGAGGCCTCGGCATCAACATCCTATGAAATTAAATACGCACACGGAAAATTTATAAATTAAAATTAAATTTATATGCTGAAGTGATTAATAATATAGCCGAAATATACATTTTTCCAACTAAACAATATAAGCATGTAGTGTCACAAGTATTAAAAAGTTATCAAGAAAAAATTTGGTGATAAGATAGCAAAAACAATTTTTTGCCCAATGTTGTACTATACATCATTTATATTATTTATATTGTGAAGTTAAATATGGATATTATTGGTTTAGTCATTTAAAGTGGGATTTTATTGTCCTAAAGCAAACCAAAGAAAAGTTTATAAGTCAATGAAAGGGATTTTATTTCAGGTCTAATATGCAATGTCCAAATAGGCCGGATCTACTTTCCAAATTACTATCCTGAAGTATTGTGATTCTGGACAGAACCATACTTACTCGAAACTTTGCACATTGAAGGTTTGCTCGTGAAAAGAACACATTTTTAAGACAAGCATAGCTGAAATCCACATATGATAAATCCTGAAAATTCATAAGAAAATTACCAAGATAGTATCAAGATACCAGATATTATCCAGAAACACACAACTGCTTTATAAGTAAACTAAGATACTGCTAAAAGACATTCTAGGTCCAAGAAATTACCAGTTTAGAGAGGTCAAGTCCAGAAAGATTAACCCCTCGAAACCTTACTTTCTCAGATTGTATACACTTGATGATGTCTGTACGTGTCAACTCTGTATGGAACTCATCAACTTCCTTCTTTTTATTGAGGACAGCATATATTCCATCTATAAGCCCCTGAGGTTTACCATGTGATCACAGGTTAAAGGGTTTTAAAAAGGTGTGAAGTTTCAGTTCCTTTTCCATTTGGTAAAGTAATTGTGAGTATCTAGGCAGAAGGAATATGACAGATTTCAAGTTTGACATATATATACAGACACACACTTAAAGAATATAAGGAAACAAAGAATTATTTCATTTGTTACAATTACAGAAATAAGTGGCGATCTTATATAATCAGAAATATTGCTACAATTATAAGAATAATGAGTTGATCCCACACAATTTTGGAATATCTACAGTGTATATGTATTATTGGGAACTTTGTTACTTCTTTCTTTATCATATATTTGATATCAGATGACCATAAATTTTCTCTATTTATTATATTGATTCCTTTTCCTCAATATAAATAAATCATTCGTACTATCTGAAAAATGTATTGTTTCAGCTTAATGTTTCTGTCTTCCCTACAGTTTAACATGGTATATAAAGCCCTTTTCAAAACAATGTTAGCACCATTAGACCCACTATCTCTGGAGCATTTTTTTTTTGTGAACCTTTCTCCAAGGTTTGCTGTCACTGTTCCAATGCCCTCTCATTAAGTTTTTTTTATTTACTTTTTCTCCTCAAACTTTCCAAAAGAGATGTCTTCCAATACCACATCAATCTCCAAAACAAATTCTCCCATCTTTTCTATCCATGTTGTTAGTTTTGAGAAGATGGACAGATCTAATAACTCACTCACTCCAACCTATTTCTCACCTCATGAGATGTGTTGGCCATGCTCTATATACCAATGACACATAACATTTCTAAGGTGTGTCAAAATCTCTTGACACTTGTTGCTCCACAACATCTTGAGGGTTCTATGTCTACTTATATTTGGTGGCTTCATGTTGTTTATATGATTTTAATGAGCTCCTTCCACCATCTGCAAATGTGAAGAAGGAACTTGAGAAGTACATTACATTCTTTGACCTTGGGCCTATATAGTTTGCCATGAGAGTATGTTGAACCCATGATCAGATTTTGGGATCACTAGTGAATCCTATTATCTCCTCAGTATCATCTACACTCGTCTGAATTTCACAAGAGATAAACATCGAGACACAAATTTCATTTGCAGGTGAAAACACTACCTTTACATCAAAGAGTAATAATTCAAGATGCTATTGAACCGGTAATTCTAAAAATTGCCCAAAATGTGAACATTGCCATCTCATTAGAGGTACAATTAATAGGTATTGAAAGTTGCATGGGCAACACCCTCATCCACACAATATTTGCCAAGCATCAATTACTGAATCACCAATTGCTCCTACATTACTAAATGATTCATCTCCAACAACATTTGAATACTTTATCAAATGGTGTGACACTCCAATCCATAAGTAGCATTGTTGCGATAACACACACCAGTAACTCATCTACTTGTCTCTCTTAATCTCCCTCTCTTGGTCCCTAGGTTATTGACTCATGCAACTAATTACATATCTAGTGATCGTTCTTTTTTTTTCTCCTCCTTTACTAATGTTGTCAATTTGCCTTTTATAATTGTTGTTAATGGTTTACAAAACGAGCTTGCGGCATTGGTACTACCCAACCCCTCTTATCCTCAATTGTTTGACTCTTTGTTGTATACCTAATTGGTCCCTTTCAATTTATTGTCTATGACGCCATTGACCCAATCCCATGATATTATCCTCACATTCAATAAAAATATTGTTATATTGTAGGATCAGATATCAGGTTGGTGATTGGCATCAAATGTGAGTCACAGTCTATACTATCTCCATCCAATACCATTGGAATGTGCATCAACAATATCTCCAATGATGATTCATGCACAATTAGGACATATCGGGCTAACAAAGTTGCACATGATGGTTTTGGTAGCACGTGTTGTTTACAAATTACATCCCAACTTAGTTGATTCTTACTTTTGAAAAGTCCCCTTTTCAGAATAATCACCCAATATTCCAAAAAAATACTCAAGTTCTCCTAACTCCTTCATATCAAATTGGACTGCCAAATTTTCCTTTATAGTCAATTTCTATATTTTATCATCTCCTACAAAATCATACAATGGAAAAGCCACGAACATGGGACTCACCACCACTAGAGCCATAGCTAGAAGAATAAATGAAGGTTGGGCCTCTACTGAAGATAGCAGACCCATGAATCTCTTTACATGGACCACCTCTTAATGAGCTTGAAGATTAGGCCAACCTAATTGGGCTCACACAACAATTTTGACGCTAAGGTGGCACACTTTATATCAAACAGATTTTGGTTTACACCTAACGCTACTAGTTTTAAAGTCCCTGCTCTTAGTAATGCAATCTTTGCTTTAAGCTGACCTTAGTTTGAGGATTTTTTTTAATTAACACCTTAAGAAGAAAGGATCATTCCAACATTTTGTACCGTATGATTAAGAAAAACAAAAAATGTGAAACTAGATTGGTTTGGATGCAATACAAATAGGGAGTTAAAGGTTCTCTAGGTATATCTAGTTTAGGGAGTAACTTTAGAGATCACCATGCTTCCATTGTGGGTTATTTCTTTTAATATCTTGGTCTTGATAATGCCTTATATGCAGAGGTGCGATGGGATTGATTCTTGACATGGAAATTGCTATCTGCAGAGGTTGGAATACCTCTAGATTGAGTGTGATTCTCAATTTCTTATGCAGGCTTCATCCATTACTTCTATTATTTTTTGGAATATTTGTAGTATATTGAAGAATCGTTTTTTAAATAGTAATATTATGTATATTCATCTTTCAAAAATTATAAAAAGAAGGTAATCAATGTGTTGATAAACTTGTTGAGTTTGCACCTAGGCCTCACGGTTATACTTTGTGGGTAATTTTGTTAGCTTCATTTGTTCTGAGTTTTTCAAGGTTAGATTTGATTTACCCTTTTATAAGGTTAGAAAATAGTGGATCAGGCTTGGTCTGTCCACTATCTTCTTTTGTATTTTCCTCTTTTTTTAATATTATGAGGTGCTACATATATATGATGTTCTATGTGGTGCCAACATAATTGGGATAACAAACAGTATAGTGATGCCTTAACCCTCCCATTTTTATTAACAAAAACTTGGCATGGTTTTAAATTCACAATTACAATCACAATATTACAGTTTCAAAGCGCAAATGTAATTTAAAACCACGTCGCCTAAAAGGGTATAAATTTCTACTTCAAAAGCAAATTGATAGAAATCAGATTCCAATAAAACAGAATAGTGCTTACAAGAAGTTGATAGTACTCAGCCTCCCTTAACAATTCCGAGTACTGATATTCTTCAAGAGTAGGCACCACACCATCCCTTAACCAATTGAGAATGTGCCGAAAGTGTTTACCATCCCTATCAACAAACACATACCCCTGCATCCATCGCCAATTACCAAATCAATCCATAACTAAGATTAGATACACAATTAGACAAACATGAAGAATTTTAATTTTAACAGCGATGGAGCATGTATCTAGGGGGTAACTTTCTTCTTGAATTCAGATGTATTTTGTGAAAAAGAAAAAATAAAGTTGTATTCGTAAAATAAATTGTGTTTATAAAATAAACTGGATGTTTGGAACTTCAGCTGTAATTTAATAAAACCCTGCTTTTCCAACACAAATAAGTTGATTTTGTGAATTGGAAAAGTTAGCAGTTTATGATTATTTTGTAACAGAATTTAAATTTTCAGCTTCATTCATATGAATACTATTTTTCAGAAATAAAAGCTGATGTTTTTGTTGCATCTAAACGAAACTATTTATGTTAAAATTACATTTCAGCATCCAAACAAAAAGCATGTTCTGATAATATTCAGTTGTAATAATAATCGATTACACATATAATGGACACACTCAAGTTAAAACGCCTTAGGTCTCTAAATCATAGCCAAAATTGATTTAAATTGATTTAAATCACTACATGTTGAAATACGGTAGATTCAATCTCTGATCCTGTATTCCCATTCGAACTTCACCAAGGACAAAACCCACCGCATTTCGACACCAAACCAATCAATTTTAATACGTATGGACAAAACCAATATTAACAAAATATTAAGAACCTTAAACACATTCTAACTTAATAATAACAACAAATTGCAATTGCCTTGTCAGAATCTTGGCACAGAGTGTGGCGGCCACTAAACATGGCGGCAAGCATTGAATCGGGCTCGCGCTGTGTGAGAGTGTCGGTGGTGGTGCAGAATTTCTTTCCACCTGGAAATACAATCAACGAAGGGAAGGAAATGAAGGGAAACAGGGTGAGAAACCGCGTCGTGTTGAGAGAGAAATGAAGGAAAACAGAAGGTGAGAAAATGGCGTTGTGTGAAGAGAGAAAGAAAAAGAGGGTTTACCGATGTTGAGGCGAACGACGGAGGATAAATCGGATTGGAGGTTCTTCATTGTGGCGAAGTGAACCGCAAAGAGAGAGCTACAACCACTTTAGTGTGTTTGGAATCAGATGGAAGGGGCATGATTAGAAGACCATGTTGGTCACAGAAGACAAAAAGTCAGGGTATTTTGTTATGTTTTTACCATTAGTTGTTAAATTTTATTAAGAGAAGCAGAAGAGATAAATCAAAAGAAGATAATGAATGATAGGATGATTATAAAAGTTTTTTATTTTCTGTTTTTCTCTTAGGAAACAAAGACCGTAACTTTATTTTCCTGTTTTAATTTTTAATTTTATATTTTTATTATATATACATTAGCGAAAATACATGTGTATTTATTTTTTTATGATAGTAAAGTTATAAAATTAATAATAATATTTTATTATTATAATTATAAAATTAATGATTATTATTATTATAATTATTCTTGAAGATAACTTTTTAATTACAAAATTATTAAGTTTGGTCAAATTTAGAAAAACCGTTAAATTAAAAAGAAGTTAGGTAAAATTGCTAAAATAATAATTTCAATTTAAAAAACTTTTATTTAAATAGTAAAGTCCGAAAGAAAATATGAATACTAAAAAGAGGTATCTTTATATATAGAGAGAGAGAGGATTTTGCATTTTGGTGTTTATATTTGTTTTTTAATTTTATCCATCAAATAATTTTTTTAAAATTGAGATATCAATTTTACTTTTTCAAGTGACTATGTCTTTAAATTTAACATTTTTTTATTAGATCCGTTTTTTTTAACTTAACAATTTAAATAAAAAATATTTACAATAAAATTACAAAAACTATTTTAATTTTATTATTTTAATATTAACAACAACAAATGTTACGAGTAAAGAAGACAAGTGTTATGTATTTTTAGATGGGTTAAAATTTGAAAAATACATTGTGTGTGTCAAAATACGAATATAAATATAATGAAAATGTTGAATTATCAAATTATCATTCAACTCCCTAAAGTTTTTGCTTAGTGTGATAGGATAATGACACGTGGCAACACATGGTTGGACAATTTAATTAGTGAAGGATTGCCACATGGCATGATCTGAGTCTCTTAATTTATGAGTGGAAAGAGGAGTGTAACTTACTAGAAACTAGGGGGTGTAGGCCAGAGTTTGTCTGGACCATTTGGAAATAGGGGAATGTATATGTAATTTAAGGGGTGCAAAAGTGATTTTTCCAGAACTTGCTAATTTTAGCCTTATTTAAAGGTGTTTTGTAATTTCAATCAAATTATTTTTCCACCTTAAATGAGCGCTTAATCTTAACTTTAGTTACATCAACAAACGTCAAAATATCCAAAAATAATTTATGCAACTAAAAATCACTTTTTAAGACATTTTTATCACACAAGCTCAAATAACCTAATCATCATAATTGTCAATTAAATCACTCTTTAAGCATACAAATTCAATTAAATACTCAGAATTAAACATTAAATGAGGGCACAAATATGAATTCATCAACCATCCTACAAGAAAGTTATGATACTAATGGGTGGTGTAACATCTCGTCCGGATATTACGAATTTAATAAAATAAAATAGAAATAATACGTCAGCGTCATTTATTAAAATCTCATTTAATAATAATACCTCGCTTCTCAAAACACGGGAAATGTAAAACTTCATTAAATTATCAATAAGTCCATAAATACAAAACTGTGAGTTTAGTCAAGTAAGCCATCATCGCCAAACACAAGTAGATAGGATGAGCTGACGTAAAACATATAGTGGATTTGTTTCTGTGTCTTTTGTTGAATCTTTTTCATAGCTCGATAGAGAATTTGATAAGTCAATGATTTTTTCCCACAGAACCTTACTCCATTTCCATCACATGGCCACCACCATGTACACCGATGCACCTAGTGGAAGTCTCGTTACCTTCCCTCCACATGGCCACCACCATGTATAGTAGGTACATCAGGATCCCTCCACATGGCCACCACCATGTATAGTAGGTACATCAGGAAACCTCGTTCCAGTTCTTCTCATGGCCACAACCATGTTGAAGGATTCCAGTTCTTCTCATGGCCACAACCATGTTGAAGGATTCCTTTGATCACCAAGGACTGAACGTACCACCACTTCCGTTTCCCCTCTCTACTTCACTCCCATTTCCCCTTTCACTCTCAAATTTCGTCCTCCCTCTAAAGCAAGAGTTAAATTTTAACTCACCAAGGTTCGAACCCATGACCTTCCCAATGCCAAATCAAAGCTAAACCACCAGGCCAACTTATGTTTCTTGCTAACACACACAATTCAAGCATTATCTCATACAAAAACGTGACCCAACACATTAAAACAATAATAACAAACACACACAATTGGCATACATAGGACTCAAACCCAAGTCCTCTCACACAAACAAAGTACTCTCAACCACTTGAGCTAGTACTTTTCAACGTCATACATAACATAATTTAATGTCATAAATGCATTACCCTCCCGCATTTATTAATTAATTAATTATTTAATTAATTAAATTCCGCGGATCTTACAGGTGGAATTATAGACAAATTAGAGGCCATGGATGAAAGGTTGCTAGTTGATCAATGATGCAAAAATATTGAGCAATAGTGGTATGAAAATAAGCAAATATTGTATGATATGTTGGAGGATGCAAGTAACAAAACTTTGTAGAATTACTTGTAACTATTAATACCACCCTCCAATCCTATTAAAGATTTCCTAAAACTCCATAATTTAAAGCACTTTGTTATGAAATAAAAGATATGTTTTTAAAGTTGGCCATTAGAGCTCAACAAATGTTTGAAGATTTAAGTCAACTAATTAATGATACAATTAGAAAGATCACTTTGGAAATTTTGATGAATATGATAACTGAAATGATGAAGATAAATAAGACAGATCAACAAGAAATCAATGAAATGAAACTTCAGATGGATACAGCAGAATCACATCACACTAAGATATCTACTGATATGTATGATGATGCTCATAGTAATATGACTATTGATGGACATATTAATTATACTAAGGATGTTGTTGAAGTTGATGAAGAAATTGAACATTCTTACACCAATATGTATATTGATGGATATGTTAATGATGCTCAATATGAATATAAAGTTGTACCTACTGATGATGATATGAGTACAAACGATCATTTTCAAAACCAAGTTGTGAGAATAATACAATGGAGGAACCAAGTGCAATTGAAGAAACAACAATATTGGAAGATGCATTTAAAGTATCTACTACTATAACTTACTTGATTAATGATAAAGCAGTAGAGTAAACTACTTCTGGTGTAATTCTTTGCTCATAGGATGAGATTACAAGGATTACTGATGATTTGGATAACCTCCCTAATGGACCTGATGATGCACAAATTGAGTTGAAGCCACACACTCCACACATCAAGTTTGTTGATGTAAACAATGAAAATAAATTTTTAGTGGTGATCTTTATTAACATGGCTGTGGAGAAATAAGAAATGTTGTTATAACATGAAAAGAGGTTAGATTCAAATTCACTTGATAGCATTATTGATAGAAAATTAAAATTGCATGCATATTTGTTTTCTACTTTTGATTTTAATAAAAAATTTAGAAATTTTTCAAAAATACGTGTTTATATTTTTAGTTATAAAAATAAAAATGTAAATATTAAAAAAATGTACAAGCTTACTTGTACTTGGAAAAATTAAAGAAAATAAATTTTGATATATGACCGAATTGAGCCAAAAGTCACATAATTTTTTGACTTCTTCCTAAAATAAGTCCATCAAGGACAATTTTTGAAATAAGTGTGGGAGAGACAACTCGTAGTAGGATTTTTTTTTTCTTTTCTTTTTCAATTTTTGTTTTTATTTTGATTTAAAAAAATTGTGATTTCTTTTTGAGAAAATTGTGAAAGAAGTAACTTTTTACTTGGTGAAACTTGTAAATAATATATTTCATAAGAAATCCACAAAAAAATATTTCCCTGTTTTCTATAAAACATATTGACATTGGATTGTAGGATTTGATTTAGTAACTGGATAATCATATTTTTGGGAAAATAAGAGTCATGTTGATATAAGTGAATTATTTATGTGATTTGCTAATTGAGTTTATTTGATAATTTATTGATTAAATCTTTTGTGAAAGAATTTGACCTTGTGACTCTTGAGCCTTAATGTAAAGGATGGACCACCATGTGTCATTCTTACTTTTCTTGAGTGACTTGTTCATGTTTTGTTTATACTCAAATATTTAGTTTGATTATTTTGTTTTGCAATTTAGGTGAATATGCATGATTAATTTGATCGCTTCACAACAACATTATCAACATGAAAGGGGAAGGGGAGACAAGTGTTGGCACGCCACTTAGGGGGGGGACACAAAGGCAAACCAACTCTTTAGATGAGTGATGATGCTGCCACTTGAGAGCTAGCTCAAGATAAGGCTAGTGAAATTGACACTCCTATGGAGAGAGCTCCTCACAATGGTTGAATCTAGGTGTATATAACTCAAATTATTCAACCCTTTTACAAGTTAAGTAGAGCCCCATAAATAGGTGAGCATGAGTGGTCTATAAGCAAAGAAAATATGACTTAAATGTGTCTCTACAAATACCAAAAGCTAACTTCTAGAAACTAGGTTAACATTAGGTTAAAAGAAGACAACTTTGGATGGAAATGGTGGCCTCCTCATGGTGTGTGTCCAAGGCCTTCATGGTGTGTGGCCAAGGTACATGTACCATGTGGTACATGATACACGTTGCTTTTGCTTTTTGCTTTCCTCTCTCCTTCGCATGTGCAAAGTTGTTTGGATGCAAGGTCATGCTCTCCTCCACTCCAATTATTGTTATCCCACTCTTAATTAGCATAAGTTTAACCTATAAAACAAACAAAGAAAAAGGTCAACAAGTTTATCAAAGTCAAGTCAACAAAAAGCAACTTAGGGAATACTCAACATAAGGTAATATAAAACAAAGAAATGGAAGAAGGATTATAGGCCTCCCTTGTAAGACCCGACGAATTTGATTAATTAAATAAATAAATAATTAATAAATGAGGGTAGTGAGAGACTTTATGGCAATTAATGCTATCTTTCATGATGTGGAAAAAGTACTAGCTCAATTGGTTAAGAGTATTTGGTTGTTATGAAAGGACTTTGGGATTGATTGGTTGTGTGTTTGAACCTTGATTGACATGAATTAAGTTTTCTTTTTGCTAAAATCATTTTTGGCATGGAAAATGGAATTCGATGGCCATTAATGAGTCTCTTAATTCCATTTTAATTTTTATGAACAATTAAGCATAGTTAAGTGAGTTTAAGGTGGAAAAAAGGAGAGGAAGAGAGAGAGCAAGTGAGGGACTATTTTTGGCAGCGTGGAGAGTGCGTTTTGGGCTAAGTAGAGAGAGGGTATCAAGAGCTTAGAAAGAACTTGGAGAGGAGACAAGGGTTGGAATGATCGTGAGCAAGGAGAACTCAAGCAATTTCAAATTTTGGCAAGGATTACCAGGTTGGGGGAGTTGTACCTCTCGTTTTTCTAGTTTAATTGCGTAAACATGTATACAATGTGATGTATGATTGCTTGATTCTCGTGTTTTCTGGAATAGGGTTGAGTTCTTGGAAATTTTCCAAAAATCACTTGGCGGGCCTTCGAAGCCGCCAAGCGACACATACCTTTTGATGTGCATTTCTATGTCTCTGATGGAAACCGCCTAGTGGTGATGAATTGCCGCTTGGCGATGCATGGATGTGTGGAATAGGGTTTTTTTCGTGAAAAAAAAATGTTGTTTCTCATGTTTTTCGCGAAGCGAGGACCGCCGGGCGATGGTTTCCTACGGCCAGGCGCCATATCTTTGGTGTATTTTCGCTGGGCGGCAAAATCTAATCACTAGGCGATTACGTTTTTGTGGTCTCCGCAGTTTTCGTAAAACTGCATTTCCCGATTCGTTAACCGTCCGATTTAAATGAAATTTTTACAAATGGTCCATAACATGTTGTTATTCACTTTTAACGGTGGAGATTTGATTTGGTGGTCAGTAGCTAGAGATATATGTTACTCATGATTGCTGGCTTGGAAGTCTTTAAAATGCATGAATAAACTCTTGATAATTTCAAGTAACTACTAATGTGGCATGAAGCATGATTGAGTTATGTTGTAAGTGTCTTGAATTGGAATGTTCCTTTGGGTTAGTCACATGTTGAGAATTGGTTTATTGGTGAATGCATGTGTATCAATATAAATTAAATTGTTGCATATGAGGTGTGAAGTTCTATATTAATTTGCATTGGTGCATAGAATCATGTACTTAAGTTGTTAGAGGGTTGTTGCTTTATATTTGATTTGAGCATGTGTTATTCATAAGTTGAAATTGAATGCTGCATGGATTTAAATGGTGGAGTATATATATGAATATATAGGGATTGATGCATGTGATATATGGTGAATTCTATTAATAATTGAGTAATGGCATGATCTCAACTATGAACCCATTGGGTATATGAATGTGTTCAATTGTGATTCAATCATGCTAATATGACTACATAAGTGTGGTTGATATTTTGGATTGCTTGTGGATTGTTGGGTTCATTGAGAACCTGTTCAGTGCCAAAAATTAGTAGCCTTAACTCTACTGGTATGGCACCTGGCGACGTGGGGCGAGTCGCTAGGCGATAGCGGCCAAATAGAGGCCACTGGGATAGCTCGGCGCCTGGCGGCAAGGGTGGTTCTGCCAGGCGACTATTGTCAAACAATGGCTCTGTTTTTGTCTGGCGCTTGGCGAAGAGAGGGTTTCGCCAGGCGGTCTATGTTGTGATTTCGCTTGGCGATGCTTAGGCAGCGCCAAGCGATATCATATAGAGCAGTGTGGTCTTTTGGATTGTGTTTTGTGTGTTTGTGATATGGGACTTGGACCAGGAGATGCTTGTTTGTGTCATGAGCGGGTAAGTTCATGGATGGTGGTGAACACGTGATAATATGAACGGGGAGGTTCATATTATTATGCTCTCGTGTGAGGATACGAGTGGGGAGGTTCATATGTTCTGTGCTCAAACTTGAGGGTTGTTGCGAGCTGGGAGGTTCGTAGCTGTTGGATCACGTGTGTTGGACTACGAGCGGGGAGGTGTATAGAGTTGGACTATGAGCGGGGAGGTCCGTAGAGTTGGACTACGAGCAGGGAGGTTCATAGAGGCAGGACCACGAGCGGGCAAGTTTGTGGAAGTATTATATATCCTGAGTCCATGGTCAAGTAATTGCTTGGTGATTGGGATGTGTGTGACCTACGAGGCTTTGGGTGAAACCTTAAGGATGAACTTTGTTGTAGCATTCCTTGAGTTGTGGCTCGGAATGGTATCCCTTGAGTTGTGACTCGGGATATTGGGTAAACATGTGGCATTTCTTGAGTTGTGGGTCGGAATGACATCTTTTGAGTTGTAGCTTGGGATGGCGGATGAACACAAGGAACTCTTAAGTTGTGGCTCGGGTTGGCGAGTGTTGTCGGTGTGAGTGTGCAAGTTGTGGCTCGTACGGATGGGTCCAGATAGATTGTCCTCCTCAGTATTTGGCTGACGAGTTGGTAGTCTTGGGGCGTTACGAACTATGTTCGTATTGGGAACTTCACCTAGTGTTACGGAGTGTGATCCGTAACATGTTTCTGGCACATGTTCTACAAGTTGTGGCTTGTAAGTGGAGACAACAAAGGGTATCTTGAGGTTAGAATCTAAAGACGTAGAACATGGATAACATGGTGGTGGCCGTATGGTATGGAATCAAAGGATAGAGTTCCTTTGATGAGTGTATGCATATATATAATTGAATTGTATATATAATTTGATATTGTTAGCTCACCCTATCTGCTTGTGTTTCGCAATGATCATGTAATGCGTTACACGGGAGCAAATAATGTTGCAAGTGGTTCTGGTGGGACATAGCATCAGAGAGAGGGCTAGCTGGGAAAAGCTTTTACCGAGTTTTTATTATTTATGGATTTAGGATATTTTGTAAAATTTACTTTTATGAGACTTGGAAGTTGTAGTAATATTTAAATTTTGCGGATTTTAAATTAATAAAGATTTAATAGAGGTTTTCCTTTTCCCTCGTTTTGGAAAAAAGGCAATTTAAATTAATGTGTTTATATTATCGATTCTATTTATTTTATTTTAAATTAGTAATATCCGACCGGAATGTTACATCCCTTCTAACCATGCTTTTTGTTATTCTTCTTAGAAGGTCCTCTATAACTTCATGATGAGTTATGAACTCATCATTCTTCTTCTATATAATCAAGAGATAATCCTCTATCACTTACCTTCACCATTTTGCAAATGCATTCCATACTTTAATGTACCTATCCCAACTTGTCTCTTTGCAAATGATCACCACCTCATACGAGTACTTCTACCACAACTTCTCGAACAATCCACACACATAAAAAAATGTTCACCACTATCTTCACAATAGAAAAACTTTCAAATAAAACATTTAGAGATAAAAGTACAATTCCAAAAAATATGGACCATTGGTAAAAATTGATAGGTGCAAGAAGTAATTACGTTGTGCTTATACCTTCCGTAACTTATGATCTATTTGCTCCTGTAAATGCATATATATATATATATATATATATATATATATATATATATATATGTAAGGCCCATGAAAATCCACCTTATTTTTCTGCCCTAAGATTAGTGGGCCTAAGGCCGGCCCAACGCATAAAGTTCTCAGGTCTGCCCTAATTCCACACTCACCCTCACTCTTGCAGAAATCAGCAGTCGTCACCCCTTCCGCACTAGAGCTCTGCTAGGGTTTGTCCTTGTCTTGAACCAGTTCGTCCCAAGAGCTCAGCTATCGATTTCTACCCCATGTAAGTAACTCTAAACTTATTGTACTTACCTCCTAAAACTTTACTTTCGTTTTCCACCGATTAAAGTCTGAAAATAATCGTGTCCTCCGCTGTTCCGCCAGTTCTTAGGTCCATCACTCGAACTGCCGTGCTCCAAGGTCCCGCGTCGAAGTTCTGTTAAGCCGCTTTCCAGGTACGGGAAGTTAGGGTTTCAGCT
>Ga0214545_1004367_pt1 | contig 26532 bp, 38 predicted proteins | sample CNSS4metaG_FD_160064 | JGI IMG/M metagenome (GOLD analysis project Ga0214545, IMG submission 160064) | Root nodule microbial communities from cowpea collected in UCLA plant growth center, Los Angeles, California, USA - CNSS4 | ecosystem: Host-associated > Plants > Roots > Nodule | place: USA... | reverse complement strand
AAATAAAAAAAAAAAAAAAAATATATATATATATATATATATATATATATATATATATATATATATATATATATATATATATATATATATATAATATGCAAATACTTGATTCAAAAGAAAAATATATTAATTATAGTAATTTCTATTTCAATCCTTAAATTCTACATTACTAGTAAAATAAAATTTGTTAAGTTTAAAAAATAACTTACAACAATGATTTTTATTTGACTGTGTCATTAAAAATTAAATAATATGATGATGATTACAACTATCGTTGTTTTATTAACATAATCTTTTTTCTTCTCTCATGGACGGGGTCACAATGACAATAAAGTACTAGTAGTACAACTATTGTCCTTTTTCTCGTAGAGTCACAACAATTTAAAGTGATTTTATATAATTTAATAAATAAAGAAGCAAATTAGTGTGATTTTATGATTATTAATTTTATGTGTAATTTTATCTTGTAATTTGCATTGATCAATCTTCTTTTATATATATATATATATATATATATATATATATATATATATATATATAATTTGATTATTTGATTATATTTTTAGAGAGAGAAAAATGTCTATTAAATATTTTTTTATTCATTTTATTGAAGAATTCATACATCAAATTATATAAGATATATGTTATAGATAATTAAGTCATCTCAAGGAAGCTTTAAAGTTTTATGGGTAGAGATTTTTTCTGTTGGCAACAACAAATGAAATATTGGCTCACTGAAATAAGGTTATTTTTCGTGATTTTTAAAGTTGTTAATTCTTCTATTATATTGAGTGATGCTTCAACATCGTCTACTACTAAACATGATGTTTCTGATAAAGATATTTTATGTTATGGACATGCTTTAAGTGCTTTGTTAGATAACATTTATAAGATATTTTGTCATACCAAAATTGATATTGAGTTATGGGAAACACTTGAACTGAAATATGGATTTGTAGAAAAAGGTATATTTAGATATTCTTACGAAAAAAAATTGAATTTCTAGTGGTTGATAATAAACCTATTTCTAATCCAATTCATGAGCTTGAAAACATTTTTTATGACATGAAATTAAAACAAAATATTATTTTACCTGACATCATGTTTGTGGCTCTTTTGATCTCAAAGTTGTCTCCTTATTGGCCTGATTATTTGTGCTCGGAGTTTAAAGCATAAGCCTGAAAATTTTTCTTTTGATAATTAGCTTGTGTGTATTCGTATTGAGGAAAAACACACCAGTGCAGATTTATGTTTTTAACTCGTCTTATATGCCTCGGTTATCCAAGAAGAGAAGCAAAGCATATAATGGCGTAGTGATATTTTTGCAATTCCATCCAACTTTTATGCCTCGGTTCACATGCACCCGAAGCAAAAAATGGTTTTATGCTTCGGTTCACTACAAACCGGTGCCAAAAGCGCTTATATGCCTCGGTTATAAAGACCCGAAGCCAAAAACTTGGCTAATATTTCAAAAATGCCATTGGCCGTTTCATGTTTGGCCTCGGGTGGTAACAAGACCGATGCCAAAAATCTTTTGTGCATCGGTTATAAATTGAACCGAGGCCATAAAGTTTAATTAGGGTTCAAATCACGAACCCCTTTCTCTCTTCTTCTTACCCGCACTATTCTCTCTTCTCTCTCGCCGCAACCTGGACCTCCATTTCTCTCTTCTCTCTCACTGCAACCTGCACCTCTATTTCTCTTTTCTCTCTCACTGAAATGGTGTAGGGTGTTTTGAGTAGTTTTGTAAGAGCATTAGGTCTAAATTTAAGAGTATTGGGTTTGAATTTTATAGCAATGAGTCTGAATTTAAGAGCATTGTAACAACACTACAATTCAATAGGTAATATATTTTGTTGAGGTTTTTGGTTGTTTTTGCTTTTTTCTATTATTTTTTACCTTGTGATTTTTATTGTCTTTTACTCTCGAAAATGTGGGTAGCGTTGCATTGCATCACCTTCCATTGTCATTCGCTTTTCACGCTCCTAGGTTCCTAATTCTACTATTTTCCTATGATTTTGTAGTTTGTTATGAATTAGTTTTATATTTTATATATGTGGTTAATTATTTGTTTAAATATGTTGTTTGATTTTCTTATAGTGTGAGTTAGCCTTAGTTTTCCGTTTGAGATTCAATACAAAAATTATGTATTATCCCCGAGTTTTCATTTTAAAGAAGCTACATTTTTTTTAAAAATTAATATAAGGGGAATACTAATTATTCAAATGTATTGAATCTTGAATTTTCCGATTTGACCGTTTAAGAAGATTAATCACTTTTTAGTAGTTTATTAGTGCATATATATATATATATATATATATATATATATATATATATATATATATATATATTAAAATACATATCTTAAAATTCATGAATATTTGTCATCTATGTTTTGTGTTGATCTTCGGGTACATATTTGATTGTGGTTGATAATCACTTTCATTTCATTTTTCCTAAAGACCAATGTGAAATGCTGACAAAATTTCGTGAAATTTAAGATATGTATTTTAAAACTAATATGTACCAATAAAATAAAGAAAGTGAATCTTCTTTAATGGGATAGGGTAACACCTTTATTACACAAGTGACGTGAGCATTGATTCAAAGATTACTTAAATTGTTCACGTAATTTCAGTATATATACGTATGGATCGAGATTAGATTAATTTACCATGCATCAGTGATGAGTATGAGAACAAAGTAGGAAAATTTATACAATTTATGCAATGTTATGAGGGTAGAAGTGATGATGAGGTGAAGTTTAGATGTCCTTGTTGTCAGGTTTTACAGAGGGGGTTTCACTGGGGAGAACAACACCAATGAGATCTGAGCCTAACCATATAAGACACTGACACCACTCTCAACCCAAAACCTTAAGGCAATGGGTTTATGGGCCTTGATCCTTATATGGTGCTCTACTTTCTCAATTCTGGTCAATGTGGGACTTAGACTCACACTTGTATTCCTAACAATCTCCCCCTCAAGGGTGAGTCCCTTCAACCACATTGGTACACTCCCCCTCCAGCGGAAGCTGCCCAACCATGAGTACTCATTTTCTGCCCTTTTCTGTACTGTCGTTTTTCTTAACGGGACACGCTTTACCTAACCCACACTGTCAGGAAGACTTTCGATACTAGGACCATACTGCACTCGTCTGAGCCGGTATTAACCATCGGCTCTGATACCACTTGTCAGGTTTTATAGAGGGGGTTTCACTGGGGAGAACAACACCAATGAGATCTGAGCCTAACCACATAAGACACTGACACCACTCTCAACCCAAAACCTTAAGGCAATGGGTTTATGGGCCTTGATCCTTATATGGTGCTCTACTTTCTCAATTCTGGTCAATGTGGGACTTAGACTCACACTTGTATTCCTAACAATATCAATTGTTTGAATGAGAGAAAGTTGAATGCTACTCAAGTTAGGGAACATCTTATTTGTGATGGTTTCCTTAGAAGTTATACAATATGGACATGACACGACGAATTAATAGACTTTTCAATTGTTTCTCAAACTAAACATGTTGTCGATTCCACCATGGAAGAGTGATGGGAAGAGCGAGTGAAAGAAGACAATATAGAGGACATGATATGGGATGTTGGCGTAGAAGCTTTTTCACAAGCGCATGTGTATGAGACAATGTCTATTGAAGCAAAAACTTCGTTGTATATCGGTTCAACTAAGTTCACGTGATTATTAGCGGTTTTAAGACTTATGAATTTAAAAGTGACCAATGGTTGGACAGATAAAAGTTTCATGGAATTGCTCATGCTCTTGAATGAAATGCTTCCTAAGGGAAATACTCTACCCACTCGAAACTATGATGCCAAGAAAATTCTTTGTCCGATGGCTATGGAGTATAAAAGGATGCATGCATGTCCTAATGATTGCATATTATACAAAAAAAAATTGAAGATTTGAAAAAATTTCCAAAGTGTGGATCATCACGGTACAAGCAGAAAAGAAATAGTGAAGATAGTGGTCAAATAGAAAAGGAAGGACCTACTTTGAAAGTAGTCTGGTACCTTCCAATTGTGCCCAGACTTAAGCGTTTGTTTGCAAATCTTAAAGACGCTAAAAACCTTAGATGGCATGCAACTGAGAGAAGATGTGATAGACAGCTTCGTCATCCAGTTGATTCAATGCAATGGAAAAATATTGATCAGGAATTTCCTAAGTTCGATCAAGAATGTAGAAATGTTTGTTTTGACTTAACTACCGATGAAATGAATCCATTTGGTAATTTAATTACAAACTATAGTTATTGATCCGTTATATTATTCATTTACAACTTATCTTCTGGACTGTACATGAAGAGAAAATACATGATGTTGTCTATGATGATATTTGGTCCAAAGCAGCTTGGAAGTGACATATATGTATATCTCAATTCACTAGTTGAAGATCGAAAGTTGTTGTCGGTTGATGGGGTTGAAGTATTTGATGTTATTGCTTCTGAAACTTTAATGATGCATGCAATGTTATTTTGCACCATCAATGATTTTCTAGCTTACGGTAATTTGTCGGGGTACAATGTCAATTGTCATAAAGCATGTCCTATATGTGAAGAAAACACTGCATCTCATCAATTGAAAAATGGAAGAAAGACCGTGTATCTGTGCCATCGAAGGTTTTTAAAAGCTAATCATCCTTATCGAAGGTTAAATAAAGCATTCAATGGACCTCAAGAGAATGACGAAGCACAAATTCCATTGACTAACCTTCAAATTCATGAAAAAGTTAATAAAGTACATCATGTATTTGGGAAAACATCCAAGAAGTCATCTGTATCGAGCCCTTATAAGAAAAAATCAATATTCTTTGATCTTCCATATTGGTTGAAGTTACAAGTTAGGCATTGCATAAATGTCATGGATGTAGAGAAAAATGTGTGTAATAGCTTAATTGGTATACTACTTAACATTAAGGGAAATACAACATATGTAGTAAATGCTCATTTGGATTTGGTTGAAATGAAGATCCGAGAAGACTTAGCACCAAGGGAGGTTGGTAGACGTACTTATTTGCCCTCTGCATGTTACATTATGTCCAGACAAGAGAAGATAAGTTTTTGCTTATGTTTAAAGAATGTCAAGGTACCTCAAGGATACTTTTCAAATATTCATAGTTTAGTGTCCATGAAAGACTTGAAGTTTATTGGCCTATAGTCTCACGATTGCCAAATCTTAATGCAACAATTGTTACCTGTAGCTATTCGTAGAATTTTACCCAAAAATGCTAGATAAACTATAACACGTTTGTGTGCATTTTTCTCTTCTATTTGTAGCAAAGTCAATGATCCTTTAAAGTTAGATGAACTTTAAGCCAAGATTATTATCATCTTGTGTTAGCTAGAGATGTTTTTCCATTCATCATTTTCTGACATCATGGTACATTTACTTGTTCATTTGGTAAGAGAAATAAAGTTTTGTGGACCAGTATACTTAAGATGGATGTATCTCATTGAACGTTACATGAAGATTTTGAAAGGGTATGTGAAAAATCAATATCGTCCAAAAGGTTCAATGATCGAAAGGTATATTGTTGAAGAAAGTGTTGAGTTTTGTTCAGATTACATGGCAAAATCAAAATCGATAGGAGTTCCTAAAAAATCATGGTTGAACAGGTGTTCTATAAGTAACAACATCTGAGGTGTGAGTGTGGTTAGCAAAGATCACGAATAGTTGTTGCAAGCACATCTATACATATTGAACAAAACAAATGAGGTAATGCCTTACTTATCTGTACACAAAGTCAATTTGAAAGAGAACAATCTAAGACAATCAGAGAAATGACATTTTATGAAGCATAATAGAACATTCACGCATTGGTTTAAATTTGAGGTTTTGAAAGATTCATAATGTTCTGAGACTTTGATGTGGTTAGCGAATGGGTTGAAATTTGATGTCATCTGTTATACAGGTTATGAAATTAATAACTGCACATTTTATACGAAGTCTCTGGATGATAAAAGCATTGTACAAAATAGTGGAGTCAGTCTTGAAGTCGAGTCGCTGATGAGTCATTATTTTCCCTTATTTCATTCCCTTTTTGTGCCCATCTTGAGAGTTGTTTAATGCTTAATTATCTCTTGTTAGTGCATTTTCCTCAATTTGTCTTCGTTGGGCCATTTTTTCTGAATTTTGAGTAATTAGACATTAATTGGTCTAATCTTTATTTCTAATTATTTTTAGGAATTTTGTGGAGCAAAATTTAGAGTTTGGACACTAATCTTAAGATGAAGAGAGAGTTTCGACATCATTGCCACGTCTATGCCATGTCATTTAGCCTGTCCACATCACTAGGCCATCATTTTCAGTCCATAATAGCATTTTTGTAATTCTGAGTGGAAGAATGACAATTTTGTAAATATAAGCAACTATGCTAATATGACCATGTTTTTAAGTCTTCTTTTTCATGGGCAACCACTTTTTCTTGTCCCCACTCTCCATTTTTACATTTTGGGAGTTTTGATGTTTTAGCACAATTTTCTCACGTTTTTATCATTATTGACAACACCTATTGTGAGTTTATATTTTCTGCATATTTGGAAGCTTAGGCATTTCGTTTTAACATTGGGACCTTATTGAATCCATGTTTCATCTTCTATTCATGATTTGATACTTTGCTTTGTTATTGTTTCACGTTTTCTACACCATTTTACGTTTTCAGCCCCGTTTTCTTATCATTCCATGGTTGTATTTCGTTTAGGGTTGAGCTTTTGTTTGAAATCCATGGAGCACTAATTTAATGTGTTGATTCCTTGCAGAGAATTGAAACCTTGAGGTTACTATTTCGTATGGTAGAGTCTATCTAACTTTTCATTCAGATTCTGTTTTTGTGCTTAATGGATGAAGCATGTTGTTAAGCTTATTTTGCAGAATGGGTCATTTTGTTTTGGAGCTGTTATCATGCTTAATGATGCCATTACAAATGAATGAATGTGTCTTAATTACATATTGAATTCAATTTTAATTTTTGCTTAGTTGATTGCTTCAGGAGTTCAAGAGAGTAGACATAGTTGATTAATTTTGTGACCTATGATTGGTAGACTTTCATTTGAATCAAGAAATCAACGTCGTTTTCATTATTGTTTTATCAAGTCTGCATTTGCGTTTTATGTCTATGTTGAGTTCTTTGAAATCTGCCAAATCACCCCTCCCCCTTTTGTGTTGAATTGCATTTGGAAAGATTTGAATGAAAGGTTTGGTCATTAAGAGACAACCTTGGTTTAACTACTAAGTATTACATTTTAATTGTTCTATTTGGTCGTGTACGACCTCGATCAGTCGCTAAAATTTTCTACATCTAAGGATCAAAATCCTTTACTTGGATCAATGACATACTATGGTGTAATACAAGAGATATGGGAGGCTGATTATACCATGTTTACTATTCCACTGTACAAATGTAAGTGGGTTGACAATAAAAGTGATGTCAAAATGGATGAATCATGAATGACTTTAGTTGATTTTTGAAAGGTGGATTATCGAGATGAGCCATTTATCATGGCACAACAAGCATCTCATGTTTTCTATGTTAAAGATCCTACGTCTGAACATTGGTTTGTCGCTCTTCATGGAAAAAAATAGATTGATCATAATGAAGAGAATCCGAGTAATCTTAATATTTTTGTCACTCATCCATTTAGAAGAACGATAAATGTTGATGAAATCCTTCTAGTTGATGATGTACATGCAATTCGAGAAGATCACGATGAAGAAATATACATATGACCAATCAATAACTTTATGTATGAATTTCATGTTCTTGTTAAAATTTAGGTGTTTTGTATAATAAAGTTTTATATGTGATTTTATATATTGCTTATTTATGTTTTGTGATGTTTTCATTTCACATATATATGGTTGAACATCATAGTTCATCAGAGGATGAAGCACCCATATGGGATCCTCCACCAGAACTAGACCCATTTGTGCCTCCCACAGGTAAATCGTTTTTCTATAAGTTATCAACTGAATAAATGATATTTAATCAAATAATTGAATAACATTAATAAATCATTGACTCTAACAGGTCGAAGCGGAAAAAAGGGAGTTGTTTAACTCCATCCATACTAGGGGATGACATGGACGACACTCATCCATGTCAGCTATATATATTGGGATGGTACAGGGAAGACACTAGTTGCTCGTGGAAAAGTATTTGAGGCAGCCACGGTTCTTCATGACATGGAGTTATCAGAGGATGAGGTTAAGGTCACGGTAAAGGAGGTTCTTGTGCCATTTGCTTTAGTTCTTGTGCAACAAATATGTATATTCTATGGCATAAGCATTCCAATGTTTCTTCGCTTGGCCTAGAGATTTGGTTGATTCTGACCCCCAAAGTACAGACTCTCAAACCCACCATATACTAAATTTTTAACTTTACATGTTTATTATATTCAACCTTAAATTATATTCCATTTTAACTAAAATTGCATCGATATAGGAAAATCCTCAACCAAAGAAGATTCCTCTCTCTTTGGACAATCCTCTTGGTGCATTACTTGAACTTGTTGAAATAATAAATGATAAGCCGATGTAGGTTCCTTAGGATTCTAAAATATTTGGTAGAGACCTTGAGATCCCACTTTACTTACATTCCCAAGATGTCTTGGAGCTTGCACGGGGACAAAAGGAACTAAATATTACCATTATTCAATTATGGATGATGTAAGTCTTTCAGTAATTATATATAGTTATTTGATTTATTTGTCTATTTACTTATATCAAATCAATTTTATGTTTAGGTATCTTTTTGATGTCATTGAAACTATAAGGCTAAATGATCTATATGGGTTTGTAGACCCTCAACTCACTCATGAAGGCAACAACTTTGATGACACCCAAGCATATGTGACCAAATGCTTTCAACGCGAAAAAGAAATTTATTTTGTCCCTTATGTTGTTGGGTAAGTCATTTTTGTTAAATTTTGAATATAATATGTCATTTTAGTGTATAACAATGGATTTATTTTCTTCTCAGGCGTCATTGACAGTTACTTGTGGTTTCCCTAAGGAAGAACCTTGTTTTGTGGTTTTGCTCTTTACATCGCCCTCCCCCCAACCATCTTAGACAAGTGATAGATTGGTAAGAACCTCAATGTCAATCTTATGAATATTCTTTGTTATATAAAAGTATCATAACTTATTCCCTTTATCATAGTTCAATTGTTGGGCATAACATGTTAGGGAGATCAACGGCTAAGGCAAAATGTATTTCATGGTGTTCCCTCCAGATTTGGTATTTCTATCCATATATTTATAATTTTTTGATTTGATTTTCTTTTTTAATTAATTGTAATGTTGTTGATATAATGTAGTGTAATAGACAAATCGACTCATATGAGTGTGGTTACTATATAAGCAATGGATGACAACCATTGTGCGTGCTCGTATTACAACTAATTGGGAAACGGTAACATATATTTGAATTAAAATGAATACTTTGCAATATTGTCTTTATATATACTAACTTAAGTTAATGTCTTATTTTGTAGACATTCAAGAGTCATGCGCCAATTCTCGCGAAGTCCATAAAGTTTGGTAGGATAGTACGTGCCAAATTTATAATTAGATGTACAATAATATTGATTAGGATATGCATTTGGTTTGTGGATGATTTTCCAATTGTCTTTTAAATGTATTTGGATTATGGATGATATTATGTTTCATAAAATGTTCTGTTCTAGTTTGTGATGGTTTCTGAAAAAATGTAGGAATAATCATAAAATAGAAAATGTATTTAAAAAAAAGTAGTATATTAGGCCTCAATTCTTACCATAACCGAGGCAGAAAAGCGGTCGATGGCCTCGGTTCAGACCACAAACGAGGCCAAAAGGTCTTCAAATCTTAAAATTAATTAAAAAATTGATGACTATATGACGGAGATGCTCCATCGCGAAATTCGCCGGATGTCTACTCCAATCGGTGTTCCACCGATCAATCCACACAGAACACCATCTAAAAGCGGCGAAAGGTTGGATCTCTCTCGTTCCAATAGGGAACTCTCGTTTCTCACTAGTTTCAAAAACCCTAGGAGGTAGAACCTCTGATAAGAAGGTGAGCTCTGAAAATGGGGTATAAACCTCTCGATTAATCAAAGCTAATTGTTACATGAGGTTGGCCTGCCTTTATATAGGTGAAGGCAGCCAGAAAAATGAAAGATAAGAAAGGAACGTCGTCTAACAACATCCTAACGACGAGAGAGGGAAAATGTGAACAAAAATGTTAGACGAAAGCTTCTCTAACCCTAACAGAAACCCTAAAGGATGGTAAGCGTGAGACGTGTGAAGGTGTCGCTAGTTAGGAACAAACCCTAAAAGAGAATGCTGGAACACGTAAAGAGAAAATAAAGGAACCCTAGTTTCTATGGGTTGGCCACCAAAAGGGATCCCTTCGAGATCTTTCCCTAGAAAGAAAGTGGGTTGCTGGTTGGTTCTAGTGTGATGCTTACGCGTAGAGTATTGGGCTGCGTGGTTGGCTTGGTTGATGCCGAACGAAAAGCCCATAAGGATGCGCTGATGAGGGAAGGCTCAAGATGCTGGATGCACAAATTGGAAATGTGTTCAGATGCATGTGTGAAGGAAGATTGGATGCTGGATCCTTTGGCCCAAAACACTTGTATATAGATTTATTTGATTGTCCCTCTCGTGGTACAAGTTGTAAACATGGGTTGCACAATAAAGCCCAAATATTAAACTCAAATTAAAATATTCAAAAATATGTATTTATATTAGAACAAAAATAAACTAATTGGGCTAGGCCATTGGCCCAAGCTATAAGTCTTAGAGTGGATTCATCACTATATGGCTTCGGTTCACTCTAGAATCGAGGCAGAAAAGTAGTTATATGGCTTCGGTTCACACATGAGGCCAAAAGCCAAACCCTTTTGGCCTTACTCTAATATGCCTCTATTCTAAAACCAGAGCAGAATATAAAAAATAAAAGGGGCCAAAAGCCCTTACTACACTGATAACATAATTTTTCTCAGAAGTTTTTTTTAAAACTCTCAATTTAATTCCAAAGCTTATCTTACTGAGAACTCCAATAAGTTTGAGAGATCTTATAAGTCTAATCCAAAATTATTAAAAAAAAACGTGGTTTAAATAAAAGTATGATTGCGAAAAAAAAAACCTTTTTTTTTTCTAAAACAAAGAACAACTTTTCTTGTAAAAAAAAAAATAAACATAAGGATATATAGGGAGTGAGATACTTTGTTTTGTTTGTAGGCGAACAATCATATAACCAAAAGTTGTTTTTAGCATCATTACCAACCTGTTTCAAACCTGCAGCTAAATACTATTTGTTCTTGCAAAGAACAAACAAGATAAGTTAGGCACAAGCGTCACCTTACCCACGTAGTCCGCTATCTCCTCAGTTGGCCTCTTCCCTGTTGATACATGTCGGCTTGGACCCAAGAGGGGTTACCTGCAGAAGGGACTCCGAAGCTCAAGTGAGTCAAAGTTCTCAAAAGGTCAAATCAGGTGATTAATGGAGTAATGAATGCGTACCTTTAATTACTGGGGTCCACGTGTATTTATTGAGTATTAATTATGTCTGGTTATGCCATGGGCCGGGCCCTGGCTTGGGCTCTAGTTTGGGCTGTAAGTGGGCCTGGTCCAAACCCAGGCCCTTAGATTTGATTACTGTGGGTTTATTGAACATAAGGGGGGTTTTGGTAGGCGTATTAAGGTACTCGGCCTAAACCGACTACTTCCCTTGATAGTTTGTGTTGGTCATATGCTGTCTTAGGCAAGTTATTCTTCTGGATATTTATGTTATCAACTCAGGCCAGCTAGGCTTAGACCAGCTTAGCCTAGGCCGGTTACCTGAATGTTTTGGCGTGTAGGTATGGTGATCATTTTACTATTATTTCGTTAAGTTGGCTTGGTCTGGTACATCAGCCCCCCAGCCTTGGCCAATATAGGTGTCGGTCAAGGGTGATATGTGTTGATATGTTAGCAGGGCCGGCTAGGTGTGGTACACCAGTCCCCCAGCCTTTAAGTGTGATGAACAATGTTAAGGCTAAAGGCGAGAAAGGTATGATGGTAGGTGAAAGGATGTCAGGGGTCAAATAAAAGGGGTTTTTGCGTCGTCGTTTTTAAGAATCATGTCTTTTGGAATGATTATGTCGATTGGTATGGGTTGTTGTTTTGGCGGGAAGAGGTTTTTGTCGTTTGGGATTCTGGCCTATAAATGTGGATTTTAAAACGAGTAAGGGTTTATTGGTTCATTTGCGAGATTTTCCAGTCAGAGATCTTCTGTGTGTTTTCTTGTCCGACTAGTTCCCAATTCCAGCCGATATCTTTCCAGAAAAAAGAGAAAAGGTATGTCTAGTAGTGATAGCGTGTCATTGTCTACGTCTAGTAGTGAGAGTATAGAGTCTGGGAGAGTAGAGGTAGACAAGTTGAAGAAGAGAGCACCAGTCCCGGAAGTATGGTAGGCGGAATCCCTATGGAAAAGGTGAGGGAGGTTCGAGAGGACCCTCCAGAGGAGTTGGCGGAGAGTAACTGGCCTGCCAAGGGCGATTACGGGTGGGTGGCTGCCGACGTTCATAATCAATCATCCTTATTTCGGTGGTCTCGCTTGTTGAACTCTTGGCTGAATTGTACACCTGTCATCGCAAAAAGTGTAAGCAGAGGTATTGTTTCTCTGGAAAGGGTGAGCGCCATCGATCGTGTATGTCACGGGCAAGATGGGGCAACCGAGAAGTTCTTCTATATGTACATGTGCCACTTTTCTTAGTTGCATGTGCGGTTGCCGCTGGACAATTTCACCATGGGTGTGTTCCGCGCGCTGAACGTTGCTCCTATGCAGCTGCACCCAAACAATTGGGCTTACATGCAAGCCTTACGTATTTCTATACTTCTATGATACTAGGCCCCGCCAACCGACCACTTGGCTATCTTTGATAAGTCATCCCAGCATCAGCAGATTGGACACATTTTCCCAGTCCTTCAAGCATTTTAAGGACGGATACTTCAAAGTTGTGGTGAAGGAGGAGGGCAAGCCTTATTTCTTGAACGCCGATGGGAGTACGAGGTTCCCGTTCAGCTGGACAGGGACCCCTTATCGGTATAAGGATATGGGCACCGACGAGTTGTCGACGGGGGATAAGGAGGTGGTGAAGACCTTGATGAAGTTTGTTGATAAGTTGCCCACTAAGGGCCTAGTTAGAGTTTATAATTCGGTGCACCCAATTATTGATATTGAAGGTATCTGTTTGTTACTTAAATTGTGTTAATGATTCTAAGTTGTTTTAACCGGGGTTTAATATGTTATTGTAGGGCATATGGCGCAATCGGGGAAGAAGAATTTGGCGCTCTTCCAGTCGTTGAGGAAAGAAATGGCTACTAAAGCCAAGGCAGCTGGGAAGACTGATGTTCCCAACTTGCAGGAATCGGTGGTCGAGGTACACGTGCATGGCGGAACGAAGAGGAAGGCCGAGTTGCTGCCTTGAGCCGGTAAGGGGAAGGATGTGAAGAAGGTAAGGGTGGCCCTACTCGGGGCGGGGTCAGCTAGTGGGGCGGGGTCGGCTAGTGAGGCGGGGTCGGCTAGTGGGGTGAAAGGACCGGAGTCCGGCTTGATCGAGTTGCCGGAGATATCTGTCAGGAAAGATATCCCAGATACTATTATAAACTCTATTGACGGTATGGAGGCGGATCACATTGTGAGGACGATGGTGGAGTTTGGAAGCAAAGCATTGATATTAAGTCGTCGTGTTGGGTCGCTCTATCGACGGGAAGTGAAGGAGGGAAGTAGGGAGAAAGTGGATGAGTTATAGGGAAAATTCGACAAGTTCGAGGAGGAGAGAACTGCGGTTAAGAAGGAAATGGAGGGTTAGGAAGAAAAGAGAAAAAGGCTGGCAACATGGAAGGTTTGCTGTTTGGACTCAAAGGGAAAATTGAACAAGAAAATAGAAGAGTTGGAGGAAGACTATGATGAGTTAAAAGACAAGTATGATGGTGCTATAGGTGAGCTTGATGACTTGAAGAATTGCATCATACAAGAGCATATCAACGACTTTGAGAAGGGATTGCGTCAAGCAGCCTTTTTCCACCAGGAGGTTGACATCGCAGACTCAAAATTTGATGTGAATAAGGACGTTGTTGATGGGAAGCTCGTCAAGGAAGATGAGAGCAGTCCGGACGAGGAGGCGGAGAAGGAGGAGGCTGAAGAGGAGAAGGAGGTGGCTGAAGAGGAGAAGAAGGCGGGTGATGCCGAGGAGGTGGCCCCTGATGCAACAGAATAGGACTTTGATTTTTATTGATTTGAAAATATTATTCAGCCTATGTCTGTAATAACTGGTACATTATGTTACGCTGGTACATCTTTTTGCGTTTATGTTTAATGCGATTAATGTTTTGTATGTTATTGTATATGCCAAGTTTTGATGATTTGTGGTGTATGTCATGTATGGCGTAATCGATTTTTTGTTACGGGTGTTCGACCCAGGCCGCTTACTTGTGGTAAGGGTGGGGAACTTAAATGAATTAACCACGAGTTAGGGGTGTTCAACCCAGGCCGCTTACTTGTGGTAAGGGTGGGGAACTTAAACGAATTAACCACGAGTTAGGGGTGTTCGACCTAGGCTGCTTACTTGTGGTAAGGGTGGGGAACTTAAACGAATTAACCATGAGTTAGGGGTGTTCGACCCAGGCCGCTTACTTGTGGTAAGGGTGGGGAACTTAAACTAATTAACCACGAGTTAGGGGTGTTCGACCCAGGACGCTTACTTGTGGTAAGGGTGGGGAACTTAAACGATTTAACCACGAGTTAGGGGTGTTCGACCCAGGCCGCTTACTTGTGGTAAGGGTGGGGAACTTAAACGAATTAACCACGAGTTAGGGGTGTTCGACCCAAGCCGCTTACTTGTGATAAGGGTGGGGAACTTAAACGAATGCGAAAGTTAAATAAAGAGTAGTCGTCCAATTGAGAACCCTTTGCTTTATTTATTGAATTTGGGGTGCCTCGTTAACACCTCCCTAGCCAAAACCCTCCTTAGGGAAAAAAGACCAGGTGAGGAAAAAGAGTACACCCAAGGTTACAAGTATTCAGTTCAATACAACATACATTTAACTGAAGTAGAATTTGAGGTGGGACACATTCCAAGTGTTGGGTATCTCTTCCCCAGATAAATGTTCAAGGCGATAAGCTCTTCCTCCTGCGTCTTCACGTATGCGGTATGGGCCATCCCAGTTGGCGGAGAATTTGCCATCCTTTTTTCTTGCACTGCTGGCCATTCTCCATACTAAGTCCCCGCTTACGAACGATCGTGGACATAGGTTTGTGTTATACTTTCTGGCAGCTCTTCGTTTGGCGGCTAAGTTGCGTATTTGGGCTTTTTCTCTGAGTTCGGGTAGGAGGTCGAGATGAGTGGCCATGTTTTGGTGGTTGTGGGTTGGGTCGTACAGTTCTCGGCGCAGGGATGGTTCGCCAATTTCGACCGGTATCATGGCGTCTACACCATAAACTAGGCTGAATGGGGATTCGTTTGTTGATGATTGAGGGGTGCATCTGTAAGCCTATAGCACTTCTACTAGCTCTTCGGGCCATTGGCCTTTGGCGCTATCTAATCTCTTGCTCAATTCCACTAGAATAACTTTGTTGGCCGCCTGTGCTTGTCCATTTGTTTGTGGGTGCTCTACAGAACTTGTGATGTGTTTGATGCCCAGACCAGTGTAGAACTTGGCTAGCTCCTTATCTATGAATTGTCGGTCATTATCGGTGATGATAGTATGTGGAACACCATATCTACATATAATATCTTTCCAAACGAACTGTTGGACTTGCTGGACCGTGATCGTGGTCAGCGGCTTGGCCTCTATCCATTTGGTGAAATAATCAACGACTACAATTAGGAATTTCACCTGCCCCTTGCCGGGGGAGAAGGGGCCGAGGATATCCATTCCCCATTTAGCGAGGGGCCATGGGGATAGTATGGAGTGAAGTTGTTCTTGTTTCTGGTGGATGAGGTTGCCATATTTTTGGCATGGTTTGCACTTTTTGACGTAGTCCTGGCAGTCTGCTTCTATAGTCGGCCAGAAGTAGCCGGCTCTAAGGATTCTAGTAGCCATAGTGCGTGCACCGGAGTGGTAACCGCAAATGCCTTCGTGTAGCTCTTTAATGATATACTGCGCTTGTTCTGCAATAACACATTTGAGAAGCGGTTGGCCGTATCCGCGTTTGTAGAGGTCATCGCCTATCATGGTATACCTGGCGGCTTTAGCCAGCCAAGTTTTGTCCGCATCTTGTGGGGGGTTGCCGATTTTTAGATATTGGATATAAGGGGTGGTCCAGGTGTGGTTTTGGGGAGGGGTGGTATTGTCGGCTAGGGAGTGGGTTAGGTTTTGGCAGGTATTTGTGATGGAGGGTGTAGATAATGTTTGTTGTAATAGGGATCAGTGGCGGCTTTTTAATTTGGTGCTGGCTAATTTGGAGAGGATGTCGGCTCTGATGTTGTCGGTCCTGGGGATGTGTTCGATGTGGACTCGTTCGAAGGCGGATTGAATGACTACGCGGACCAGATGATAGTATTGTAGAAGGATGGGGTCTTTAATCTGGAATTCGTCGTTTAGGTGCCCTACAATAAGTTTGGAGTCAGTTTTGCACGTTAACGTCTTGACACCAACTTCACGAGAGAGGGAAAGGCCGACGAGGATGGCTTCGTATTCGGCTTGGTTGTTTGATGTTTTGAAGGCAAAGTGAAGGGATTTTTCAATGAGGATGTCGTTAGGCCCTTCTAACACGATGCCAGCACCGACACCTTTTGGATTTGAGGAACCATCTACATGAAGCGTCCACTAGTCCTTTGTGGGTGTGTGTTGGAGGTCATTAACAAAATCAAGGAGGCATTGGGGTTTAATGGGGGCCATGGGGTTCGTAGCGAATGTTAAATTCTGACAGCTCAATGGCCCAGGATGACATCCGTCCGGCTAGATCTGGTTTTTGCAATATTTTTTGGATTGGGTAGTCGGTTTTGATGGTGATGCTGTGGTTATGAAAGTATGGGCGTAGGCGGCGAGCTACGTGGACTAAGGACAAGGCCAACTTCTCCACCATTTGATATCTGGTTTCAGGATCTTGCAGCGTTCTTCTAACGAAGTAAACAGGATGTTGCGTGCCCTCTATTTCTTGGACAAGTGTGGTGCTGACGGTGTGGTTGGTGGTTGTGATGTACACTAGGAGGGGTTGGCGAATGTCCAGCTTGTGGAGGATAGGTGGTGAGGTTATGGTGGTTTTTAGTTTTTGAAAGATTTGTTCACAGTTGTCAGTCCACGTGAACCGGGTGGATTTCTTGAGGAGTTGGACTATGGGTTGGGTTTGTTCAGTCAGTTTGGGCAGGAAGCGAGAAATTCCGGTAAGGCGGCCTATGAGGCATTGGACCTCTTTGATGGTAGTGGGATTGCACATTTCGATAATTGCCTTGCACTTTTCGGGATTGGCTTCTATACAGCGCTGGGTTAACATGAATCCGAGAAATTTACCGCAATCGACGCCGAATACACACTTGTCAGGGTTGAGGCGAAGGTTGTATTGGCGTAATGCGAAGAAGACCGCCGAAAGGTCTTGGGCATGTTGGTGGTGGCTTGGAGACTTGACAACCATGTCGTCAACGTATACCTCGACACATTGTCCCATTAGATGGCTAAAAACTTTATCCATCAGCCGTTGGTAGGTTGCTCCAGCGTTCTTAAGACCAAAGGGCATAACTCTGTAAAAGTAGTTGGCGTTGTCCGTGATGAAGGCGGTCTTGTTCATGTCAGATGCGGCCATGGGGATTTGGTTGTATCCAGAATATGCATCCAAGAAACTAAGCACTTTATTCCCTACCGCGCCATCAACAAGTCGGTCGATATTGGGTAAGGGGTAGGCATTGCGAGGACAGGCTTTGTTTAGATCCGTGTAGTCTACGCACATCCGCCATTTGCCATTGGCTTTCTTCACCAAGACGACATTGGAAAGCCGAGTGGTGTATTGAGCTTCGTCGATGAATCCTACGCTTAGTAGCTTGTCGGCCTCAGCCTTAGCTACTAGGCGACGTTCTTCACCAAGTTTGCGTTTTTTCTGGGAAATGTAGCGGGCTTCTTTGTAGATGGATAGCTTGTGGGATGCTACTAGAGGGTCTAACCCAGGTAAGTCAGCGACTGACCAAGCGAAAAGGTCCGTGTTGCTGACAAGGATAGGTGTGATGATGGCACGCTCGTCAGAGTTCAAACCGGTGCCTAAGTTGATGGAGTGGCCATTGGGAAGCTCTAGAGGGGAGGTCTCCTCAACAGGTTCGAGACGAACATCTTGACCCACTCTGGGGTCTAGATCCTCGCCTGATAGGGCGATGCCGGAGCCAGGTGGTCGCTCAATGTGGTTGGTTTGCTAGATGGGGAGTTGTGGGCGCAGGCTGGCCATGTAGCATTCGCGTGCCAGACGTTGGTCGCAGTAGACGGTGAAGATGTCACCAGAAGGGGATGGGAATTTCATGGCCAAATGGGGGGTGGAGATGACAACGCCGAGGGTGTTGAGCGAAGGATGACCTAGGAGGACATTGAAGGATGTGAGTGCATCAACGATAAGGAAGCGGATGAGGATGGTTTTAGTTTGAGTTCCATCACGAAACACGATGTGAAGGTCGATGTAGCCGCGGGTGGAAACTTCTTCGCCAGAGAAGCCATATATTGGTTCGTCATATGGGACCATGGTCGTGTCCGGGAGCTGGAGTTTTTGATAGGTAGCCCAGTAAAGAATGTCAACAAAGTTGCCCTGGTCGACGAGGACTTTCTTGACGGCGTAGTTTTTGATTTTAATAGTGATGACCATGGAGTCGTCTTGTTGGTGGTCGAGGCCGTGAAATTCATCGTTTGTGAAGATGATGGGAGGCATGCGGCGTTTGTGATGGGAATGGGTAATATGGTTGATGGATTGAATATAGCGGAGGTGTTTCTTTCTGGCAGAAGAGGTGGATCCTTCACCAGCGAAGCCACCAGAGATGTTGTTGATAGTGCCACGTAGGGGAGGGTCGGTGCGGGCCGGTTGGGGTTCCTGGTTAGCGGGTTGGGCTGGGCGTCTGTCGTGGCGGGAGTCGTGTGGAGGGCGTCTATGGTCGGATCGAGGGGGGTGGCGGGATCGAGAGGAATGATCATCTCTACGGATGAAGCGGCAAAAGTGACCAGCACGGACCAATTCTTCTATTTTATCCTGGAGTGCTTTGCAGTCTTCTGTAGTATGGCCATGATTGCGGTGGTAGCGGCAATACTTGGTCATATTAGCATTAGGAGGAGTGGTTGTCTTGCGTGGTGGAGGAATGAGGTCAGCTTGTAGGGCCTCATCAAGGATGCAGGATCGGGCTACAATAAGAAGGGCATATTTGGTGAAGCGGGGTTGGCGGGGCTCGCGTGGGCGGGTATCGGGGCGGGGAGGTTGTGGGGTAGGGTTGGCGGTGGTGGCTGCATAGTCATTGCAAAATTTGGTATGGAGGGTCTGCATTTCCTCCATGCGGACATAGTCAGTCGCACACAATTTGAGTTCGTGCATAGAGGCAGGTGGGTGGAGGTAGACATTGTTGGCGAAGGGGCTGGGTTGTAGGGTGAGCGCCATGCATTGGAGGATCATTTCTTGGTTGAGGTGTGGGGTGCGAAGAGCTGCCTTATTGAAACGATCTATGAACGCTCTGAGTGGTTCGTCTTGTTCTTGTCTAATGCCTAGGAGGGAGATTGTGGTAGTTTGATGTGGGCGGCTGCCAGCGAAATGGGTGGAGAACATATGGGAGAGAGCGTCGAAGTTGTCGATGGAGTAGGGTGGAAAAGTTGTGAACCATTCTAGAGTAGGGCCCTTGAGGGTGGTGGGGAAGGCTTTGCAGAAGACCGCGTCTTGGGACGTGTACAGGGCGACATGGGTGATGTAGACTTTGAGGTGTTCATTAGGGTCGATTTCACCGGTATAATGGTCCAGTGTGAAGGGTTCCCACTGGGCAGGAAGGGGGGTTTTGGCGATAAAGTCGGTGAAGGGGTGACGACGTCTAGGTTGGTGGGGTGGGAGCGGATGGTTGATCATAGTGGGGAAGGTGGAGGTCAAGTTATGAGGGGGGATGTGGGTTGTCGGGAGGTATTGTGGGTTGTAAGGTGGAACATGTGTAGTGTGTAGGGTGGTGAGTATATTGTAGGGGATCTGGGTGGTGGGGAGGGTTGCAGCAGGGGTAGGGGTTGCGGTGTGCCCTGGTTGGGTGGATGGGAAGTGAGTGGGATGGGTGGAGGGAATGGGTGTTTGTTGGGTGGTAGTGAAGGTGTGAGGGGTGGGGTTGTATTCCCTTTCCTCTTTTGTGGGCTAGAAGGCTGGGGACCTTGCAGCCTCAGACACCTCCTTAGCTTTTCCTTTCAGGGTGAGGTCAGCCTCGATCTTTCGCCTGAGGCGAGAATTCTCTTGCCGTAGCGCCTCCATCTCATCAGCGCTGTGTTTCTTCAGATCTGCCAACTCTTGTTGCATCTTAGCCTGGCCATCTAGGATGGCGGCCAGGTCAGGGGTGATGTTAGCGGGTCTTGAGGGACCAGCATCAGCCTGCTTGTTAACTCCAGCTCTGCTGCAGGTTGAAATCATCTTCGGAGAAAAACGGGTACTAAGGTGTTGGTCTCGTGCCCAACGGTGGGCGCCAATTGTTCCTGCAGAGAACAAACAAGATAAGTTAGGCACAAGCGTCACCTTACCCACTTAGTCCGCTATCTCCTTAGTTGGCCTCTTCCCGGTTGATACATGTCGGCTTGGACCCAAGAGGGGTTACCTGCAGAAGGGACTCCGAAGCTCAAGTGAGTCAAAGTTCTCAAAAGGTCAAATTAGGTGATTAATGGAGTAATGAATGCGTACCTTTAATTACTGGGGTCCACGTGTATTTATAGAGTATTAATTATGTGTGGTTATGCCATGGGTCAAGCCCTGGCTTGGGCTCTAGTTTGGGCTGTAAGTGGGCCTGGTCCAAACCCAGACCCTTAGATTTGATTACTGTGGGTTTATTGAACATAAGGGGGGTTTTGGTAGGCGTATTAAGGTACTCGGCCTAAATCGACTACTTCCCTTGATAGTTTATGTTGGTCATATGCTGTCTTAGGCAAATTATTCTTCTGGATATTTATGTTATCAGCTCAGGCCGGCTAGGCTAGACCGGCTTAGCCTAGGCCGGTTACCTGAATGTTTTGGGGTGTAGGTATGGTGATCGTTTTACTATTATTTCGTTAAGTTGGTTTGGTGTGGTACACTATTAATATGAGTATTTCTTCTCATTTCTCATCTAAAAGGTACCATGTCACTAGCTTAATAAGTGTATAATTTACTTATTTCTCATCTAAAAGGTACCATGTCACTAGCTTATTAAGTGTATAATTTACTTATTTCGATACATGATTTTGAAACTTAAATTTCATGAAATTAAGTTATCTTTTAGTAAAATCAACCTTTTTACCTATAATGCAAAATGATGTATGAAGAATTGGTTTAGTATGAAATTTATGTGTTTTTGATTGAATTGCAACACTTTTTTTTTCAAGAATGCAAGAACTGTGCAGTTGAGCTCAAAGATTAAGGTTAGAGCATTGAGAGGCAGTTTAAAATAAGAAAAATATGGTCAACACAATTGAAGTAATAAACATGGTGTTGAAGCCAAAGAGGAAACCCTCTAATGAAGGAAACGTCAAAAAGTATATGTGAATAGTTGGAGCTTCAGTAAGAAAGGTTGCAACCCAAGAGAAACCCTTTCAGGAAGGAAACCTCAAGGTTGGATCATAAAAGAAAGAAGCTTTACCCACAAGAAAATCCTACATGGGAGGAAATCTCTATTGTTGAACCGCTAAGGATGAAGCTAAAGTTGCAACTGTATTTTCTATAAAAATAATATTACTCTATTTTAGCAAGCTTCTTCCTTTAGTTCTTTTCTTATGACTTATTTCTAAACTTATCGTAATATCTTAAGAGAGCATGAGAGAGGAACATCTACTCCATATGCTTGCTAGGAAAAATATCATCATGATTAGCTAAACTCTCTTGTATTGCAGTTGTATGTATTCTATTTTTTATTCTCTGTACTGCTACTGTGAGTATAGGAAATGGGAGCATGCAAGATGTTCAAGGAGAGGGCCATGTGAAACTATAGTTGTAGAAATTATCTTATTTTAAATGGATATGTTTCAGAAACTAGAATAAAATATCATAAGTACTTCTTTGTTAGTACAACAAGGTTACAAAGTTGTTTTCGAGTTCAATAGAGTTGTTATTACTAAATATAGTGCTTTTGTTGCTAAAGGGTATATTTGTGATGGTTTGTTTAAGTTAAGTCTTATTCTATTTTCTTCTAATCAAATATCTAGTAGTTTTTCCTTGACAATTATAAATATTGAAAGTTGTGATATGGGGCATGCTAGACTAGGTCATGAAAATTTAAATTCTATTACAAGAATGATGTCTCTTAATCTAATTCCTAAATCTTCTATTTATTTGAAGAAAAAATGTAAAATATGTGTTCAATCAAAGCAAAAAAGAAAACCTTTCTATGCATGCATGAAAAAGGAAACTAATTTTCTTCAATTGATTCACAATGATGTATGCGATAGTTGTAATATCCCGTCAGGATATTACGGATTTAATAAAATAAAATAAAATAAAATAAATAACAAGTCACATTTAAAATAATTCCTCATTTCCCAAAACGTGGGAAATTTAAAATTTTATTACTGCCAAATATAATTCCAAAACCAAAGTTTATAAAACTGAAATAATAAACAAAATGCCTCATGAGAGTTTACAATTTTATTTCCAAAACACAATAAGTAAAAAGACTCTCATGCTATCCTCACTCCGAGTCTAAGAATCACCAGCACCACCTGCATCAACATCCTCTGCTCACGTGTACCGCGCACACGATCATCGCCAAACACAAGCATATAGGGTGAGCTTAACAAAATCAACATACAATCATATTGATATACACATAAGTAGTCATTTATATAATTCATGCAAACACCCAAATAAAGTCTCTCATTATATTTCGTATCACCTGGCCACAACCAGATCATTCGTGTTCTACCTCTTTTAGTGATTACCCCAAGGTGACTTGCTACCATACCTATCGGCCACAACCGATAAAGCACATGCGGGAACCATTGCTACGGATCATACACCGTAACGCCAGGTGGAGTTCCCAAATACGAACATAGTTCGCATCGTCCCAAGACTACCAAACTCGTTAGTTATCTGCTGAGGAGGGTGTGGGGGAGACAAACTGTAGGTAGGATTTTTCTTTTTTCTTTTTTCTGTTTTTTTAATTTTTGTTTTGTTTTCATTTAAAAAGAAATTGTGATTTCTTTTTGAGAAAATTGTGAAAGTATTAACTTTTTACTGAGTGAAACTTTTAAACAATATGTCTCATAAGAAATCCACCAAAAATATTTCCATGCTTTCAATAAAACATATTGACATTGGATTTTGGGATTTGATTCAGTAATTGGGATGATCATAATTCTGGAAAAATAAAAGTCATGTTGATATGAGTGGATTGTTTCTATGATTTGCTAATTGAGTTTATTTGAGAATTTCTTGATTAAATCTTTTGTGAAAGAGTTTTGACCTTGTGAGTCTTGAGCCTTAATGTAAAGGATGAACTGCTATATGTCATTACTATTTTTTCTTGAGTGACTTGCTCATGTTTGTTTATACTCAAATGTTTAGCTTGACTCTTTTGTTTTGCATCTTAGGTGAATATGCATGATTTGATATGACTGAGGCATTTCTTGTTTTTATCTACTTGGCCAAATAAGTCCACCTTGATATTAATCCATTGGTAGCCCCTTTGAGCTTTAAACCTCTTTTTCTTGTTTTAAGCCTATTGCATAACCTTGAAAAGAAAAAGACCATATTCTACCTTAGGAAGAAAAAAGGAGCTAATGGATTATGTTCAAGAATGATTGAGGAATAAAGTGTGTGGGTGAGTACCTCACCCACAAATTAATGAAAATGGAAAAAGGAAAAAAAGTTGATGAAAAAATGTTGAAAGGAAAAAATAATTGCTTTCTAAAAAAGAGAGAGAATAATAAAGCAATAAACGAAAAAAGAATTGTTTTTGAAATTATGCTCCATTATTCTTCCAACATTACTATTTCAAAAACCCAAAAATCTTAAAAATTTTCCTACCTTTGCCTTGGCCCCATCAAAACTTGTGAAAAGTCCTCATGATCTTTGAATGCATGTTTTCTAAAAATTAGTTAATATCAGTGTCTTGTTAAGTATTATGAGTGTTTACTTGCATGAGTATTTTGAGTGAAAACACATGCCAAAACACTTGAGCGAATTTTGGTGAGAAAATACACATTTAACTTGGGTGCTTTCTTTCATAATTGATTGTCGTGTGAATTCAAAATATTAACTCATGAGTGAAAAATAGAATCTTTCCGTTTGTTTATGCATGGTAACTTAATTTCTAGAATATTGATTTGTCTCAAGTAAGGTTCATTCCTTTGATCCAATGTTGATGTGAAATAAAATACCTCATAACAAGTTTTGAAATTGCTCAATTTTGCCCAGGAGTGCAAAAGGTTAAGTGTGTGGTTATGATGAGTGCGTATTTTTGCCCTCATTCAGTGTTTAATTTTGGGTATTTAATTGAATTTGTGTGTTTAAAGATTGATTTAATTAGGATTTCCTATAATTGGGTTTATTGAGCATGAGATACAAAAACATGTTAAAAATAGCTTTTTAGTTGCATAAATTATTTTTGGATATTTTAACGTTTGTTGATGCAGTTGAAGTTAAGTTTTAAGCTCATTTAAAGGTGGGAAAATAAATTGATTGAAGTTACAAACCACTTTTAAATAAGGCTCAAATTAGCAAGTTCTGGATACATCACTTCTGCACCCCAGTTTTTATTTTAGACACTCCCCTATTTCAAGTGGACCACTTAAAACCTGTTCTGCACCCCTGTTTCTACTAAGTTGCACCCCTCCTACCACTTAAACCCAACTCACTCAGATTAGGCCATGTGGCAATCCCCAACTTTTAAATCTGTCCAATTAAAACAAGTCACGTGGCACTAATCCTTGCAAACACATATGCACCAATTAGACACTGCCGCGTCATCATCTTCTTCATCTCCCACAAAGCAGAAACCCTAGCTTCACATTCCATCACGGTAGCCACCATGGATCTCGCCGGCAGCCTTGCACTTTGCGGCTGCCACCACCATCCTCCGTGCCTGAAACTCGCCGGAGAAGGCAAACAAACGCTGCCACGTCGCGAAGCTTCATCCTTGTAGCAGCTCCATCGCAACCCTCGCACCTGCAATAGTAACGTCCACGAGAGCCTCCCACCGTCCCTGCACTACGCCGTCAACGCCTTCACTACACTAGAACATCGTCACCATCACAACAGCTGAACCTCCATTTTCGTGCAGCAGTCGCGCCTGTAGTTGACCACTGCAGCGTTTCTGCATCTTCACCAGCCAACGCACCAGATTCATGCTCCACAGATCGGAAAATGTGAACTGCACCTGCAACAGATCCACCATGACCAGCGATTCTCCACCGTGAGTAGCGAGAGCGAACAAGATTCACGCATCTACACCAGTGTTTCTGCACCGTTCCACCGCATCGAACTACAACATCAGGTCTCGTCCACCACAGATCTGCGCGAACCTGCAACACAAACAGAAACGTCGGCAGCCATTGCAGAAGCAGCGCGCCGCCGCAGCTTCCTCCTTCCTCTCTGCACCTATTCACTCCTGCACCCTCCAAACTGCAACGCGAACCATTGTTTCACGCAGTAGCGTCACGAAAACACCATTGCAGTAGCCTCCATAACATCTGCGAGACCCTAATTTTTGAGAGGGAGAGGATTTTCCACGTGTCATCCTATCATTGCACAGTGAAAGTCAAATCTGGTCAAGCATTCAAAACCTGGTCAAACAGTCAAATCTGGTCAAAGACTGGTCAAAGGAGAGGGGTTTATTTGCATATATTGATATTTTTGGATGTCTCTATAAAATTGGACTACATGATTGAAAATGAGTTATTTAGAAAATTAATACAAATATTATTTGGTGATAATTTATCAGATATATTTAAATAATTAATTTATTTAATTATATCATAAATTATTAACCAACTATATTTGTCAAATAGTTTATATCTCTCCAAATATCTTTGAATATTTATCTTTATCTTTATTTTAAAAGATATTTGAGAGGTTTTAGCAACAGAAAAGGCCAGTCCGATTTCTATATAAAGAGACCAATGGGGGAAGCAGAAAGAAACAAGCTCGGGACTTCGAAGTTTTGGAACCCTTAGGGGTTCCTAATTTCGTTTCCTTTCTCTCTCTTTTCTTCTCTCGATTCTTCTTTTGTATTCCATGGATTGCTAAACTTCTTGAGTTGATTCCATTGTAATTTCATTATGGATTCTGAGGTTAGAATGAAATAATTTCTTTGTTCTTTTTATTATTGTTGAGGTTTTCATTCATCTATGTCTTTTATCTTTGAATCACGTAAAAAGTAATG
>Ga0214545_1004361_pt1 | contig 26549 bp, 24 predicted proteins | sample CNSS4metaG_FD_160064 | JGI IMG/M metagenome (GOLD analysis project Ga0214545, IMG submission 160064) | Root nodule microbial communities from cowpea collected in UCLA plant growth center, Los Angeles, California, USA - CNSS4 | ecosystem: Host-associated > Plants > Roots > Nodule | place: USA... | reverse complement strand
GGGGAGTTGAATTCGCTAGTTAAAAAATATGGTGACTTTTAAAAGCCTAAAAAAGTTTTCACTTGAATCAATTCGACCACGAATTAAGGATGCAAAGGTTGTTGAACTACATACTTTAAATGGATCAAAAACAAAGATAACCGATTGATTTCATTAAACAAATACAATACTGATAGAATCAACAGATTAAATCACAAAAATAATCGACTGAAAAACTGGAAAAACTGTAGAAATACAAATTTGTGATTTAAACCAAAAACAATATGAAATATCAAACAAGATTGATTCCTATGAGTGATACAAATATGAGTACAACTTTAGATCATGTTAGAGCACCCAAGAATATCAAAAAGATGGGTCAATTCAAATTCCTTTAAACTTTAAAATGCAATAAAAAGGGAGAAGGGTTAGAGAGAAGTACAATGCAAAAGATTTTATACTGGTTCACTCAAACTTGAGCTACATCTAGTTAGTCAAGGCAATCTGAGCCTGAATTTGCACTATTTTAAAACATTTACAAAGTTTACAACATTACACTTTCAAAATATGCAAAAACACCATACAATGAATCTTGAATCACATAAGAACCACACCAGCACAACAAGACAACCTTTGCAGACCTAGAAAACCACCAAGTAGAACCTAGAAGCTTGAGAAAGACCAAACCTTAGTGGTAGTAAAACCTTGTCTACCAAAACCTCTTTCTCCAAGCTTTAAACACCAAGCACAAGGCTCCAAGAATGATCCAAGATCAATCTTCAACAACTGCACATTTGTATGATCACGAAAGAGAGAGAGAGTTCCACAGACTCCAGACAGTTTTCGTGCTCAAATTGGTTTTCTTAGCTCTCTTTCGAGAAAAACAAACTTTATAGTCAAACGATTACGAAATTCAACCGGTTGATTTTTAAATCAATCAGTTAATTTCACTTAACTTAAGTAAAATTAGTTGATTCCAAAATAAATCAACTGATTGAATATGTAACAATTAAAATTACTGCAACAAACCTTTTAATTTGTTAAAACGTCATTCAACAGATTAAAAGACACCATTTAACTTGTTGAAAAACATTTCAAAAAATTAAAAGACACAACAAATACCCTATACATTTATTCAATGCTAAATGCTCTACAACAAGAACTCCAATCTTCAAGCTTGTTTTCTTAAAATCAGATAGAGAGCACGCAGACAAAGCTTGATCAACTCGTGAAATATCAAATATTCATATCTTCGTCAATTTAAGCATGATTCCAACATGTTCCAAAGCAATGGATTCATGTACCTTCATCAAATATATACACACCAAATCATCTTGGCTATTTGTGCTAACATTCTTCCCTTAATATTATGAAGCCAGCCTCCATTACTCCATTGGATTAAGCTTCATTTACTTGGACTCCATTGAATTCATAAAGTATCATCTAAGCATCATCTTCCAACTTGGCTTGAGCTTGTGAACCTGAAAACTATTTCCAAAAGCAGTACACATAAGATAACAAGCCCACACAAATGCAAAATGCTCCCTCTATCAATAGTATCAGTTGCATCTAGCAAATTTTAGTTAAATTTCTTTAGATTCGAATTTTAATGATCCAATTTTAATGCTTCCAAATTTTCTCCCTTTTTGTATTCATCAAACAGTAGTGTTGCAATTAAGATCACAAACAAAGGATAAAGTTTCATTGATAGTAGTGCACGATACATTACAACAGAAACTGAAACATGGATGAAAAAAAAATCAGAAAACTCATACAATCAACAAACTAAAGTAGAAATCAACCGACTAAAAATTTGATAGAACTCATAATAAAGCAACACAACACCACGAATGTAATGCATGATCCTAAAGGACAACACACTCAGTCGTCCTAAGGATTGTTTCTAGTCTAGAATGAAGTCAATAGAAAAAGAATGTCATGGATTTGGCCACCCAAATCATTGAACCTCTCATTGGAAAATGTGTGATGTGCATCTGGAGACATATTGAGTTCATGCAATTAGTGCAGCACCATCATCTCAAACTGTGAGTACACAGGACCTTTGTCCTTTGGAGGGTTTTAGGGGAAAAAGTCCATTGATCCAATAGTGGACTCTTGCTCTTCCTCTTGATTTTCTCCACTTGGGCCAATTTTATGGTCATTGGCACCACCAATTCCACCAGCACTCCACACATTCCCCACCATGATGAAGTCCATCTTGTGTAGATTGAGATATGAGGTTTTGTTCAAAAGCCTAGTTGACTCCTCAAGTTCATCTTCAACACCTACTCCATATTACTCTATGAATTTGGACACCAACACTGTTGACATAAGTAGCCTCGATGATTTGGTACTTGAAGATTTGATGAAGCTTTGATGAAGGTACTTGAAGCAATTGCCTTGGAACCATGCTTACATTCATGAAGATATGGAGATTTGATGTTACTCGTGTTGATCAAGCCTTGTATGCATGCCCTTTATCTAGATCAATCATGGGGAGAATAAGCTTGAAGATTGTAATTCATTTTCTAGACCATTTAGCATTAATTAGATGTATAACGTCTTAGTTGTCTCTTTTAATATGTTGAAATATTTTTCAATAGGTTAAATGATGTCTTTTAATCTGTTGAATGCATTTTTAACAAATTAAAAGTTTAACTGTAGTAGTCTTAACTGAGACTTATTCAATCAGTTGATTTATTTTTTAATCGATTGATTTCACTTAAGTTAAGTGAAATTAACCAGTTGATTTGAAAATCAATCTATTAAATTTCGTAATAGATTGACTATAAGAGCTGTATTTTTTGAAAAAGAAGTAGCAATACCACTTTTGAGCGCGAAATGATTATGAAAACTGTGGAATTCTCTCTCTCTTTCGTGATCATACAAATTGTAGCTGGGGAAGATTGATCTTGGATCATTCTTGGAGCATTTTGCTTGGTGTTTGAAGCTTGGAGAAGGTGGTCATGGAAGGCAGGGTTGTGCTACCACTAAGGTTTGATCTTTCTCAAGCTTTTTGGGTGTGCTTGGTGGTTTTCCAAGTCTGCAAGAGGTGTCTTGTTGTGCTGGTTTGACTCTTGTGTGATTTAAGAGTCTTTTGTGTGTGTTTTTGCATATTTTGAAAGTGTAAAGGTGTAAACTTTGTAAATCTTTTGAAATAGTGCAAAGTCAGGCTCATGTTGCCTTGACATACTAGATGTAGCTCAGGTTTGAGTGAATCAGTATAAAATCTTGTGCATTGCTCTTTTCTCTAACCCATCTCTCTTATTTTACACTTTAAAGTTTAAAGAATCTTGAGTTGAACCATCTTTTTGACATTCTTGTGGGATCTGGCATTATCTGTAACATTGTTCATGTTTGTATAAATCATTTGAATCTATCTTGACTAATCTTTCATATTGTTCTTGCTTTAAATCACAAATTTGCATTTCTGCATTTTTCCCAGTATTTTAGTCGACTATTTTTGTGATTCAATCAATTGATTATATCAGTACAACAACTGTTTAGTGAAATCAATCAGCTAACTCTGTTTTTGATCGATTGAAAGTGTCTAGTCCAGGAGTGTTTGCATCCATACTTGGTGATTGAATTGATTCCATTAAAAACTATTTTAGGCTTTTAAAAGTCATCCTATTTTTTAACTAGCCAATTCAACCCCCTTCTTTGCATTATAAGATACTAAGTCTGTTTTTGAACTACTTCAAATGGTTGAAAACAAACTCCCCTTTCCTGAAGGTGCCTCTATTCGTAGACCCCCTATGTCTAATGGCATTAATTACCAATTTTGGAAAATTAGTATGAAAATTTTTATTGAATCAATAGATCAAGGGATATGGGATGCAATCATAAATGGACCCTACACTCTTATGCATACTGTTGAAAATGTGCAGGTTGATAAGCCTTAGACTCAATGGACAAAGGAAGAGAGGAGAAGAGTTCAATATGATTGGAATGCTAAGAATATCCTCACGTCATATCTAAACATGGATGAGTTTTTCGTGTTTCACAATGCAATAGTGCTAAGGAAATGTGGGAGGTTCTTAAAGTGACTCGTGAAGGAACTAATGATGTTAAGAGAGCAAGGAAGCATGCCTTGATTCAAGAGTATGAGTTATTCAAGATGCATCAAGGAGAACCTATAGTGGATGTGCAAAAGAGATTCAATCACATAGTCAATCATCTTATGGGTTTGGGCAAGGAATTTGACAAAGAGGAGTTAAACATCAAGGTGTTGAAGTATCGAGATAGATCTTGGCAACCAAAGGTCACGACTATCTCAAAAACAAGAGACCTATCCATGTTGACTAAAGCTGCATTGTTTGGCAAGCTAAGGGAGCATGAAATTAAGATGCAAAGGCTAAATGAGCTAGAGTCAAGTGAGAAAAAAGGTAAGGAACATAGTCTTGAAGACTAGCACCAAGAAGAATGATGAGCCCGAGGATGAGATGGCTGAATCAATTGTTAGTGAGAACTTGAATCTTCTTATCAAAAGGTTTGGGAAGTATCTAAAAAAGAAAGGTGGCAAAGGTAATCTCAAGAGGTACACTTCCAAATGAAATGAGTCAAATTCTTCTAATTTCACTTGTTATAATTGTGGAAAGCATGAACATATCAAAATTGAATGTCCAAATGTTAACAAAGAAAAAGAGAAGAGTGTTGACAGAAAAAATGAGAAGAAACCAAAGGAGAGATGTGCATATATAACATGGGAGGACAATTATGATTCAACAAGTAGCTCTTTACAAGATGAGAGTGGGGAAGCCAACTTGTGCCTCAAGACTGGTTATGAATCATCCTCTTCAACTCAGGTAAGCTCTCTAGACAAAAATGACTGCAATCAATTGTTGCAAGATTTTGAAGAGTTGCATAATGAAGCAAACAAGGATTTTGTATTAAACTATCGATTGAAAGGTTCAAACAACTGGCTGAAAAACAGAGTTAGTCAACTGGAAAAAGAAACAGTTGATTTAAAAACTGATTTAGAACATTTGGAAACGATTTACAACAATTCAATCGACTGTTCTAGAAATTAGTCAACTGACAAACCTTGTGAAAAATGCATGATATTAAAAACTCAAGTGAAATACCTTTTGAAAACTTGTGCTAAGTTCACAAGAGGGGAAGCAAACTTAGAAGTTGTTCTTGGTTCTCAAAATTGTGAGTTTGGTAAAGTTGGACTTGGTTACAATCCTACTTTCAAAAAGAAAACCAAGAAGTTCCCTAGTTTCTTTTCAAAAAGTAAGCCAAATGATATGTCATTCATTTCTTGCAACTACTGTATGAAGAAAGGTCATGTTATTAAGAACTGCTATGCTAGAAAGTATGATGTTCCTAAAGGGGTTATGAAATGGATCCCAAAAGGATCTAGAAAGGTGTAACCATGATGGACCCAACCTATCAAAGGGTACCAAGTAATACAAATTTGTTTTACAGGTCATAAAAAGTGATAACAAAGATTTGTGGTACCTTGATAATGGCTGTTCGAGACATATGACAGGTTACAAGACCAAGTTTGCTAAATTGGAGTTGAAGGAGGAAGGATTTATGACTTATGGAGACAACAACAAAGGGAGAATACTTAGAAGTTAAGTCATAAGCAATGGATCCTCTTTTAACATCAAGAATGTGCTACTAGTAGAAGGGCTCAAACACAATCTGATAAGTATAAGCTAACTATGTGATAAAGGCTTTAAAGTCATGTTTGAACCAAATAATTGCCTTATATATGATGCATGTGGTAGCATAGTTTTGATAGGAAAAAGAGTCAACAATATATACCTACTTGATATGCATCATGCATCATTTAGCATTCATTGTTTGCTTACAAAAGAGGATGATACTTGGTTATGGCATAGGAGTCTTTGTCACATACACATGCAACACTTTAATCGGCTAAATAGAAAATAGTTGGTTTAAGGGTTACCAAAACTCAAATTTGAGAAGGATAGAGTGTGTGAAGCATGTCAAAAAGGAAAATAAACCAAGGTCTCTTTTAAACCCAAAAATGTTGTTTCAACTAAAAGACCTTTGGAGTTGCTTCACATGGATTTATTTGGTCCATCTTGAACTATGAGTCTTGAAGGAAATCTTTATGCATTAGTCATAGTAGATGATTCTTCTAGGTATACATGGACTTTGTTTTTAGCTGCAAAAAATGACACTTTTCATGCTTTCAAAAGACTTGCCAAGATGCTAAAATGAAAAAAGTTCTAAGATAGTGTCTATTCGTAGTGACCATGGTGGAAAGTTTCAAAATGAAAGATTTGAGCACTTTTGTGAAAAGCATGACATTAAGCATAATTTTTCTACACCAAGAACTCCACAACAAAATGGATTTGTTGAAACGAAAAATAGATCAGTTGAAGAATTAACTAAAACTATGTTAAATGAAAACTCACTACCTAAGTACTTTTGAGCTGATGCAGTCAATACTACTTGTTATTTGTTAAATCACGTGTTGATAGGGCAATTTTGAAGAAAACACCCTATGAGCTTTTCAAAGGGAGGAGGCCTGTTTTAAGTCACATAAAAGTATTTGGATGTAAGTGTTTCATCTTAAACAATGGTAAAGAAAATCTTGGCAAATTTGATGGCAAAGCAGATGAAGGTGTTTTTCTAGGCTATGATATACAAAGCCATGCATATATGGTTTATAACAAAAGACTAATGACAGTTGAAGAGTCCATGCATGTTGTATTTGATGAAACTAACCCAAAATTGCAAAATCAAGTGTCAAAGAATGCAAATGAAGATGATCTAGTACAAGAAAAGAATTCTACTACAGAAAATCAATCGACTGAAAAGAAAAAATAGCCGACTGAAAAAGCTGCAGACTGTAAGACCCAAGAAAATTAAATAAATAAATAAATATTTATTTATTTAATAAATGTGATGGCGGGAATCCCTAAGTTAATTAATGTGGAGGGAGAAGACAATGAGCAATGGTAGCTCAAGTGGTTGAGTGTGTGGAATGGTATGGAGAGGACTTGGGTTCGAGTCTTGTGTATGTCATTAGTGAGTTATTTTTATTATTTAATTATTTTGCATGCAGGCATTGTTGTGGGATACAAAATTATAAAGCATGGTGTGCATGAAATGCCAAGAAACATCTATTAATTTGATGGTTGTGCATATGATTGTTAATTTGTTGGATGTGAATTTGAACCTTGCCTAGCATGAAATAGTCGTCGGTAGAGAAGGTAGAGAGGCTAAGAAACCACCAAGCAATGGGGAATTGAATAAGCATTAACCTTCACCTAATTAATTTTCGTTTTGGCACCATTAAGGGAGAAATAATGAGGTTCATAACTGGGAGAATGAGAAGATTAGTATACTGGCAACCATAATTCGTGTGGATTGGTGAGAGAAGGATTTTAGCGCCCCAAAGTTTGAGGAGTGGGCTGGTGTTAGAGATATTAGGAGATTTTTATCAAGGAGGAAGCTTAAGAGCACTCTTGGAGTAAGCAAACCAGGTAAGGGGAGCTCCACTATGTTCTACGTTGATTAATTATGTGTATTCTCATATGATGCATACTTGGGGTGCCTGCTCTCTTTCAATTTGCGTTGAAAATCGTGTTTCTGATCGTTTTCCCAAAAACCGCTTGTTGGTGTTCTTATACTACCAAGCGAGTCATGCTGCGTGTCCTTGATTTCTAGGTGTTTGCCAGAAACTGCCTGACGGCAATCAGGACCCGCCAGGTGACGTAACACTATGATCATTCTTTGCGTTTTTGGTTGATGCTATGGCTGTTCTGATTCTTATCAATATGCTTCTTTTGTGTCTTTGAGTAATGATGAATATAAAATTATTGGAATTGCCAATGCTTGCTACGATCTTGATGATTGGATGCTTGCATGCTTTGAGGGGTTCATATGGGGTTAGGGTTGAATTGAAAGCTTGATGCCATATTAAGATGAGTGTATTGGGGTGTTCGTTTAATTCTGATTGACCATGTATGAACCTATAAGGATGCTTGATTATATAGTTTGTGCAATTAAATGAACGTCTTGAGTTTTGGGGTGTTGGGGTATGTTGTGCAAGTGTAAGAAAATCTGGAAGTTCCAGAACTGATGCACCACCTCGCGGTACATGCTTGTCGCCAGGCGACACTCACTATCCAACAGTCTTTTGGTTGGCTATGTTTTGGAAGCGAGTTGGGGTTCTGCTAGGATTCATTCTAAATCACGAAAATGGTATGATGAGAAAATGAGCGGAATGAAACTATGGTGTGCATAATGTGTGATTAAGAAGCATGTAATAACACTAAACTAGTCTAGATAAGTCATAGGAATAAAAGAATATTACAAATAAGGGCTACTAAAGTGTGATTATGTGTAAGTTGCATGTTGAACGTGGAATCTAGTCTTGGGGAGTAATTCTAATAATTAAGATGTCACAATAAAATGGGCCTAAGTTAACTAGTGAGAGACTAAGGTGTTGTGTGGATATAGAAGTTTGGGTTGGATTGAAAGATTGGGTTAAAGGGAATACACCTGGGGATGGGTTGAGATTCTTCTCTAACAATTACATGAGTTGGATGGTATCATTAGTTCCTGTTGTGTATTCCTAAAAAGCATGATTTATATTGTAAGTTACATTTAATGGTATGATTCTAATTGTGAATACGTGTAAGTGTATAATTATGCTTAAAGTGTAGAAGTATAATATAGTAATTGTGTTATGTTGAGATGATTGGATATGTAGTGTGATAAACTGGAGTGAGATGCTTTTGGGTGTTAGGTTCACTAGAACCTGTTCCAAGGCGCAAAACCAATGTTTTCTTACTACTGGTATAACGCTTGGCGGCACGAGGAAGACCACCAGGTGATAGGAGTATTAAGGAAGTCCCTTGATCGGGTGGCGCCTGGCGTTGAGGTGTGACCCGCTAGGTGATAGCATTAAAACAATGATGCAAGAATATGGCTGGCGCATGGCGGCAAGAGGGTTTCGCCAAACAGTATGCGCAAGGAATTCACCTATCGACACTTAGGCAACGCCTGACGATAGGTAGGGGCAGTATATTTTTTTGGATTGCGTGTTGATGCATTGAAATGTGGACTTGGACCAGGAGATGCTTGCCAGGGTCATGAGCGGGTAGGTTCATGACTGGTGATGAAGACGTCATTAATATAAGTAGGGAGGTTCATATTAATGATGCTCTCATGTGAGAATACGAGTGGGGAGGTTCGAGTGTTTCGTGCTCACACTTGAGGGCTGCTGCGAGCGGGGAGGTTCGTAGCTGAATGAATCACGTGTGTTGGACTACGGGCGGGGAGGTCCGTAGAGTTGAACTAAGAGCGGAGAGGTTTGAAGAGGTTGAACCACGAGCGGGCAGGTTCGTGGAAGCATGATATATCTTGGGTCCATGGTCAAGTAATTGTATGGTGTGCTTGGGTTTATAGTTTCATGTGCATATGTGATAACGTTGTCGTTGACGCGATCAAATTAATAATACTTATCTATAACAACTTCAGCATTGTTAAGAAAGTAGTCAACAAAATAGAAAGGGTAAAGTAACCCAAAGTCGTCTCCCAACGAACACGAAATTGATTTTTAACAAGTTAGTTCTTATAAAATCTATACAAAACGGTTAGTCAAATAAAATAATAAGAATATGAGAGGATTAAGATAAAATAAGATAGAAACAATAGTAAAGAAAAATATATTGATTCCATTGCTTTTTCAAAATATATTCATCATCGGTTATCTAAAGATTATTGCTCAATTAATTATTCTTGTAGATTTACAAATTAATCAATGTAAAGCCTCAATTAATTTGTTGGTGTTCTCACTTTTAACCAAAGTACAGTCTCAATTAAAAGTGAGAACTTTTAGATTATCCACAGTAAATTCAACCAAAGCACCGTCTCAATCAAATTTTACTATGCCTAATCATGTCTATTCTTTTATCTCCTCACCAAATAAAAAATTTAATTAATCAAAAAGTTTCAATTAATTTTCGTTAGAGTAAATACCTTTAATCAAAGTAAAGTCTCAATTGTTGGTAAAAACTCATTTAATCACATGAAAGTTTCTAAATAAAATCAAAGTAAAGTCTCAATTAGATTTAAAAACCCTTGTACTCATATGATCAACATGCATATAGATTTAAAATCATTACCTTTTATGTGATTCAAAGATAAAAGACATAGATGAATGAAACCTCAACAATAATAAAAAGAACAAAGAAATTATTTCATTCTAACCTCAGAATCCATAATGAAATTACAATGGAATCAACCCAATAAGTTTAGCACTCCATGAAACACAAAATAAAATAAAGATAGAAGAATAGAGAGAGAGAGAAAGGAAACGAAATTAGGCCCCCCTGAGGGTTCCAAAACTCTGAACTCCCAAACTTGTCTTTCTGCTTCTCCCTTGGTCTCTTTATATAGGAATTAGACTGGGCTTTTCTGTTGCTAAAACATCTCAAATATCTTTTAAAATAAAGATAAAGATAAATATTCAAAGATATTTGGAGAGATATAAACTATTTGACAAATATAGTTGGTTAATAATTTATGATATAATTAAATAAATTAAGTATTTAAAGATATCTGATAAATTATCACCAAATAATATTTGTATTAATTTTCTAAATAACCCATTTTCAATCCTGTAGTCCAATTTTGCAGAGACATCCAAAAATATCAATATTTGCAAATAAACCCCTCTCCTTTGACCAGTCTTTAACTTTTTGACCAGATTTGACCAACTTTTGACTAGTTGACTATTTGACTGTCCATTGACAGGATGACACTTGGCATCCTTCTCCTTCTCTCATATTAGAATTAGGGTTTCCGCCACCATCTGGTTGCTGCCGCAGGTGCAATGACGGAATGAGCTTTGATGGCTCCTGCCATGTGGACTCAGACGTGGTGATGTTGCTGTGTCATGGTGGTCGCGACTGGTGCAGGTGGTCTGGCATGATGTTCTCATTTTCAGTCGACGTTGATGCACTAAAGATGAAGCAACGCAGATCTGTTATGATGGTTTCCGCATGGTGCAGGTATGCTGCTGCTGTTCTGGTGCACGGTGGCTCGAAAATGGTGGCGGTGGCAGGGTGAAGATACAGAAACGGTGCAGGCTGCTGTTGTGGAATAGGAACTGGCAGTGGTGATGGTGCACGTTTCTGTTCTGGCTCACAGGTGCAGATTTGTGAACGTGAAGGTTGTTGTAGGCGCTGTTGTGATGGTGTTGCTCGTCGCTGCTACTACTGTGCATTGCAGGTGCTCGCGGTAGTGATGGTGCTAGAGCTTCTCTTCTCCTCTAGTTCACGCTCTTTGACTCGAAGGTGTAGGTGGATGCGTGAAGGGTGAACACTGCTGGAGGATGGCCGCGCCGTTGCTAGTTTCTCGCGATTGTGAGGAAGGATGGAGCAATGGAGGTTGACGGAACTGTGGTGAGGACGACGAACGGTGGTTCTGCGTCAATGGAGAGTGTTGCTGTGGTGGTCGTGGCTGCTAGGGTTTTCAGGAGAAGAGGCTAGGGTTGAAGACAATGACATGGCAGCCTTCCATTGCACAACTTGTTAGTGCAAGGATTGTTGCCACGTGTCAGCATATGGTTGGCCTGATGTGAAAGGTGGGGATTTCCACATGGCATGATTTGAGTGAGTTGGGTTTAAGTGGTAGGAGGGGTGTAAATAGACATATTAGGGAGTGCAAAATAGGATTTTGGTGAGACCCATTTAGAAAGAGGAGAGTGTATAAGTAAAAACTGGGGTGCAAAAGTAATTTTTCCAGAACTTGCTAATTTTAGTCTTATTAAAAGGTGTTTTGTAATTTCAATCAATTTATTTTCCCACCTTTAAATAAGCTTAATCTTAACTTCAACTGCATCAACAAACGTTAAAATATCCAAAAATAATTTATGCATATGAAACTACAATTCCAAGAACACCATACAAATACTTGACCATGAACACATGATATATCATGCTTCCACGAGCATGTTCGCTTGTGGTACAACCTCTACGTACCTCCCTACTCGTAGTCCAATTCTACGGACCTCCCCGCCCGTAGTCCAACACGCGTGATCCATCCAGCTACCAACCTTCCCACTCGTAGCAACTCCTCAAGTGTGAGCACGAAACGAACCTTCCCTTTCGTATCCTCACATGAGAGCATCATTAATATGAACCTCCTCGCTCATATTAATCACGCATTCATGTCCAATCATGAACCTACTTGTTCATAACACTATCAAGCATCTCCTGGTCCAAGTCCAACATCTAAAACACACAAACACAAGCTAAAAGAACACGCTGCCCTCCATGTTATCGCATGGCGTTGCCTAAGCGCCGCCAGGCGACATTCCAACACAGACCGCCTAGCGTTGTGTTTCTCTCAGAGCTTACTTGCACCTACTATCGCTTGGCAGCTTACCCTATGCTGCTGGTGCCACATTAGTAACGTCAATGCTACTGGTTTTTTGGCACTCCAGAACATGTTCTAATGAACCCACTCAGCCCACATGCAATCCAGAACACCAACAACATGTTGATACATATACCAAAACTGAACGCACATTTCTCAAGTCATAAGAATCAAGCACATATATTTTTACACAAAGATTCATGCATTTATACCTTGCCAATACTTGGTTTAATACGAACCATTCATGTTATAAGGTACTCAAAATCAAAATCCAATATGCATCCAACTCATGAACTTTACAAAATAACTCAAACATTAGTTGTAACATTCTCTTGAATGTCGCATACAAACCAAAATTTAACCTTTTCACATGGCAATAATTTCATACATATGAATCCCACAATAGAAATGTATTCATTTATAATAATTTCCCATGCATTATGTCAAGCCCATAATTTATCATCCCTACATGATCATGCACTTTAAAGGCTTCCAAACCAGCAATCATGCATAACATATATCTCAAGCTAGAGACATGCAAACAAAATCTCCACTGTTCAAAGTAAAGAATATCATGTTATGGATCACCTGTAAAAATTTTACCTAAATCGGACGGTTAACGAATCGGGAAACACAAATTTACAAAAACTACGTAGACTAGAAAAATCTGTGACGCCCAGCGCCCAGATGTCAGGAACCTGGCGCCTAGCGATATGAAACTAGCGCTCGACGGTTCCTGTTGCGCGAAAACATGAAAAACATTGTTTTTCATGAACAAAACACCAACATGCATAACCTGGAGGCAACTCTTCAGCGCTAGGCGGTTCTTAATAGAAACCTAGAAACTGGATTATTTTTTAACATGAGTCATTTGGTGGCTTTGAAGGTCCGCCAGGCAGTTTTTGGAAAATTTCCAGAAACTTATCCTAGTCTAGAAAATCACGTGCACAATACATTCATGCTTATCATACAATTCAAAATTATGAATTTAAAATCAAGAAACGTGATAAGCAACTCCTCTAACCTGAATTCCTTGCTCAATTGCCAAAAACCTTGGTCTTTTGATTTAGCAACGTGCCCTCCTCCTTGACTCCTTCTAGTCTCCTTCTTCAATGTGCTTCAAATCTCCCCCCAACTCTCTGTTTTAAGTGCTAGTTGTGTGCTTGTACCAAAAGGACACTCTATCTTTCTAATCTCCCTATTACCCTCACTTTACACCTTAATGTTAATTCCCTTAATGGCCAAAACGAAAATTGACATTAAAATGGTTATTCAATGATTGTTTTAAGATGCCTTTCTAGTTGATCTCCCGCTAGGGTTTTCTGACCCTTCATTTTCATGCCAAAAAGAGTTTTGGCAAAAAGAAACCTATTTCACATAGGTCAAGGTTCAAACACACAACCATCCAATTGTAAAGTCAATGCACAACCATTCACCCAATTCATGTTTCATTATAACTCCTATAAATCTAGGATTATATTATCACTCATCATGATAAATCATTCAATCAAAATAATACATAATTAAAATACACTCAATTTGGCATACACAAATAAGTACTCTCAACCATTTGAGCTAGTACTATTCCACGTTATAAAAGTCAGCATTAATTGCCATAAAGGCTCCCGCTACCTACATTTATTAATTAATTATTTATTTAATTAATTAAATTTCTCAGATCTTACACCTTCTTCTTGATTATACCCTTTAGCAACTAGTCTAGCTTTGCTTCTTACTATGTTACCATCTTCATCCATTTTGTTTCTAAAAACCCATTTAGTTTCAATTATATTCATGTCATTACTTAAACAAACTAGAGACCACACATCATTTCTTGTGAATTGACTAAGTTTATCTTGCATAACAACTCAATTACTATCACTTAAAGCATCAATTACATTCTTAGGTTCAATTTGAGACATAAATGCACCATGTCCATAATATCTAAGTCTATGTCTAGTGGATCCCTGACTAATATCACCAATGATGTTGTCCTTTGATAGTCATTTAGGTTCAATCCACTCCTTAAGTAAGTTGTTGTCTGCCACTATTTTAGTCGACTATTTTTCCTTTTCAGTCAATTGATTTTCTGTAGCAGATTGTTTTTCCAACAACATTTCTTCATCATTGCATTCTTTAACACTTGAATTTGCAGCTTTGCGTTACTTTTATCAAATACAACATGCATAAACTCTTCAACAATCATTAGTCTTTTGTTATACACTATATATGCATGACCATGTATAGCATAACCAAGAAAAACAACTTCATCCACTTTGGCATCAAACTTGCCAAGTTGGTCTTTGCCATTATTTAAGATGAAACACTCATAACCAAATACTTTTAGGTGGCTTAAAACAGGTCTTCTCCCTTTGAAAAGCTCATAAGGGGTTTTCTTTAAAATAGGCCTAATCAACACACAATTTAACACATAACAAGATGTGTTTACTGTATCAGCCTAAAAGTACTTAGGTAGTGAGTTTTTATTTAACATGGTCCTAGCTAGTTCTTCAAGTGATCTATTCTTTCTTTTAACTACTCCATTTTGTTGTGGAGTTTGTAACATCCCTACTAGAAATTACTTAATTAAATTAAATAGATAAGAATTGAAAATCAAACGTCGTAATTTTATTATTCCCAAATGTTGGAAAATTTAAAACATTCATCAGCGCACCATAATTCATTTAAAACTAAAGTAATAATCTTATTACAAATTCCAAAATCTAATTAAGATAGTAGAAAACATAAATAATTTCCTAGCTCAATGTCCCCAAGCTATCCCTCTCTCCGTCATTGTGTGTCAGCAATATCACCTGTAATATCATCTGCTCCCGTGTGACAAGTCACACGATCATCACCAAACACATACAAAAAGGTTGAGCCATAAATAATTAACAAATAAGTTAATAAGATTAACAATACACCCAACTATTTGATTCTAGTTAGTTCTTGGTCAAGACCTTAATCCCCAAGGCTTTTCAACCTTCACAACACAGTAATAGTTAGCCTTGGATTCAGGATTTATGATGCTCACCCGAACCTGCCCGCTCGTGGTCCTGCCTCTATGAACCTCCCCGCTCATAGTACTGCTCTACAAACTTTCCCACTCGTAGTCCTGCTCTACAGACCTACCCACCCGTACTCCAACACACGTGATCCACCAGCTACGTACCTCCCCGCACACAGTATCTCTCAAGTGTGAGCACGAAACATACGAACCTACCCGCTCGTATCCCCACACGAGAGTAATTGGATATGAACATCCCCACTCATATCATCACGTGTTCACCACCGTCCATGAACCTACCCGCTCATGGCACAACATCTCCTGATCCAAGTCCGCATCAATGCGTACAAACAACACACGCAAGCCAAAAACTGAAACATTATCGCTTGGCGCAGCCTAAGCGCTGCGAGGCGAAATGAACGTGCAGACCGCTTGGTGGGACACCCTCGCCGCTAGGCACCAGTCCTCTCATACACCCACTATTGCAGGGTCTGTCACCTGGCGGAGTACACCTTGCCGCCAGGCGCCACGCGGTGCAGGGACACCCCTGTTGGTCATATTGCCTGGCGCACATACTTGTGCTGCCAAGCACTATATCAATAGCGAACTCTACTGGTTTTAGTACCTCAACACATATTGGCTTCCAGTCCAAAGCACTTCAAAAACTCTAGAAGAACACTCGTCAATCAAGATTAAATTCTTGGCTATCTACAGTCCTCATATGGTTCAATTGTCTATCATTCATAATTGTCACTCCCCTTCTTCAAGACCTATGATTTTACCAAGTACTTTAACTTTGCATAATACCTCAATCAAACTTATGTATGAGACCCTCAATCCAGTACATAAACAGTAGACTACTTGTTTCTTCCCTACTAAGTTGAGGCTAACCTTTCATCCAATATCTTCCACTTAAAGTTACACAAATTTATCTTTGTTACTTTGCCTTACCAAATTGTAATCACTCCAAGTTTATAAATCTATACCCCACAAAACTCCATCCTTCTCAACACTTCCAATTCTTAGTGACCACCGCCGTAATCCTTTATTTTGTTTTAACACCAAGTTCATACCACTCTCATATACTAATACTACAACCCACTTTCATTACCTTTTCCATATGGCATTCCCACGTATCACATCCTAAGTTTAATATTCTTGTCCACCCAAGTCTATCGCAACGACCCATACACCCTTCTCGGCCTCTACACCATCAGAACGCCAAGCTGGAAAAGTTCCAACTATCGCCTGGCGGCAGATTAAGTACCGTCAGGCGCCGTAATAGGTTCTGGGAACTTCCCATCTTTTTTCCCTTTGCTCAACGAGTCCTTTACGATCTCCTAACCCTGTCTCACCATTCCACTAGGCCGAACTCGTACGCCCATCCAGAATATCAAAATTGCACATCCAATGATACCATTACTTAATAAACTTACAGAAATAAATTCCTAGTTAACCTTTCTCCACTTTTATCTCAAATTCCAAGATTTATACCCACACCTTTGTTACGAGGCTTTATCACCCAAACCAATTATTCAATTTACATTAGTAATATCAAACACAATATTCACCATTCAATTCCAAAAGTCGCGATGACTCCTGCACCACAACACCACAAAAATCATGTAGAATAGCGTCGCACCGCCTGGCAATAGTTCATCACCGCTAGGCGGTTCATAGCAGGATCCAGATACTGGGTTAATTCTGATGTGTCGCTTGGCGGTACCTTCATGCCTGCCAGGCGGTTTTTGGGTGAAAACCTAGAATTCGCGAAAAAGAACGTAATTAGAGATGGGTTTCATGCAATTCAGTTCATACAAGGCATAGTACAACATACACGAATCAAAACAATTATAAACAACTCCCCTTAAAGTACGTTCTGATGTCTTTGGAAACCTCTCGTTTCAGCACCACGAAAATGCAGTCCTAATTCCCCCTCTAATTTTCTTTTCTCTCAAAGTTAATGTTCCCATTAATCACCCTTTACTACTAAAACGAAAATTTACTTAAAATTGGTATTCAATTATCATTATTTTGTTGTCTCCAGCCCATTAGGTTGCCTCTCTTGGAAGCTTTTCACTACCCTTTCATATTCAAGTCAAAATAAAATTTGGAAAAAAGAAAGTTTATTTTTGTTCTCATCAAGGTTTGAACACACAACCACTCAATTGCAAAGTTAATGCACAACCATTCAACCAATTCATGTTTCATGATAATTCCTATAATTTTAGGATTACATTATCACTAATCACATTGAAACATATCACTAAAATAATAAACATATTAAAATAACATATGATTGGCACACCTAAGACTTGAACCCAAATCCTTTCACACAATCAAGTACTCTCAACTACTTGAGCTAATACTCTTCCACATCATAATGACTCGCATTAAATGTAATAAAGACTCCTACTACCCGCATTTATTAAATAATTATTTATTTAATTATTTAAATTTTTCGAGTCTTACAGAGTTCCAAGAGCAGAATAGTTATGCTTAATGTTATGTTTTTCACAAAAGTGTTCAAACTTTTCATTTTGAAACTCTCCACCATGAGTACTTCAAATAGACACAATCTTAGAACTCTTATCATCTTCTAAAACCTTGGCAAGTCTTTTGAAAGCATGGAATGTGTAATTTTTGGCTGCTAAAAACAAAGTCCATGTAAACCTAGAGAAATTATCTGCTATGACTAATGCATAAAGGTTTCCACCAAGACTCATGATTCAAGATGGTCCAAATAGATCCATATGAAGCACTCCAAAGATCTTTCAGTTGAAGCATGATTTTTGGGTTTAAAAGAGACCTTTGTCTGTTATCCCTTTTGGGAAGCTTCACATACTCTATCCTTTTCAAACTTGAGTTTTGGTAAACCTTCAACCAACTATTTTCTATTTAGTCGATTAAAATGATGCATGTGTATGTGACAAAGCCTTTTATACCATAACCAAGTATCATCCTCTTTTGTAAGAAAACAATGAATGTTAAATGATGCATGTGTTGACTTTCTTCCTATCAACATAATGCTACCACATGCATCATGGATAAGGCAATGATTTGGTTCAAACACAACTTTAAAACCTATCACAAAGTTGGCTTATTCTTATCAAATTGTGCTTTAATCCTTCAACCAGAAGCACGTTCTTGATGTTGAATAAGGATATATTGCTTATGACTCCATTTACAAGTATTCTCCCTTTGTTGTTGTCTCTATAAGTCACAAATCATTCATCCTTCAACTCCAACTTTGCAAATTTGGTCTTGTCCCCTGTCATATGTCTCGAACAACAACTATCAAAGTACCACAAATCTTTCTTCTCACTTTTTATGACATGCAAAATAGATTTGTATTACTTGGGACCCTTTGATAGGTTGGGTCCAACATGGTTAAACCTTTCTAGATCCTTTTAGGAACCATTTCATAACCCTTTTAGGAGCATCATACTTTATTGTGTAACAGTTCTTAATGACATTAACCTTTTTCATACAATAGTTGCAAGAGATGAATGGCATATCATGTGGCTTACCTTTTGAAAAGAAACTAGAGAATTTTTTGGCTTTCTTTTTGAAAATAGGATTATAACCAAGTCCAGCTTTTCCAAACACACAATTTTGAGAGCCAAGAATAGCTTTTAGGTTTGCTTTACTTCTTGTGAACTTTTCATAGGTTTTTAAAAGATATTTTTCACTTGATTTTTAAAACAGTGTAGTTTTCACAAGGTTTTTCAGTTAACTGATTTTCAAAACAACCAATTGAATTATTGTAAATCATTTCTAAGTGTTTGAAAACAGTTTTTAAATTGGTTGTTTCTGTTTCCAATTGATTAACTTTGTTTTCCAGCCAGTTGTTTAAGCCTTTCAATCGATTGTTTATGATAGTTTTCTTGTTTGCTTTATTATGCAACTCTTCAATGTCATGAAACAATTGATTGCAATCATTATTGTCTAGAGAGCTTACTTAACTTGATGAGGATTATTCATATCCAGCCATGAGGCACCAGTTGGCTTCCTCACTTCCATCTTGTGACGAGCTACTTGTTGAATCATCATTGTCCTCCCAAACTATGTATGCACGTCTCTCCTTGGGTTTCTTCTCTCTTTTCCTATCAAAACTCTTCTCTTTTTCTTTGTTAATGTTTGGACATGCAATCTTGATATGTCTTTGCTTTCCACAACTATAACAAGTAAAATTAGAAGAATTTAACTCATTTCGTTTGGAAGTGTACTTCTTTTGATTACCTTTGCTACCTTTCCTTTTGAGATACTTTCCAAACCTTTTGAAATGTAGATTCCAGTTCTCATTGTCACTTGATTCAGCTACCTCATCCTCTAGTTCATCATTCCTTTTGGTGCTAGTCTTCAAGGCTATATTTCTCACCTTTATCTCAATTGACTCTTGCTCATTTAGCCTATGCATTTCAATTTCATGATCCCCTAGCTTGCCAAACAATGCAGTAGTTAATGTAGATAGGTATCTTGATTCTAAAATAGTTGTGACCTTTGGTTGCATAAATCTATCAAGACACTTCAACACCTTGATGTTTAGCCCCTCTTTGTCAAATTCCTTACCCAAACCTATGAGATGGTTGACAATGTGAGTGAATCTCTTTTGTACTTTCGCTATGGACTCTCCTTGTTACATCTTAAATAGATCATACTCTTGAGTCAAAGCCCACTTCCTTACTCTTTTCACATCATTTGTCCCTTTATACGTCACTTCAAGCACCTCCCACATATCATTGCCACTTTTGCATTGGGAAACTATAAAGAACTCGTCCATGTTCAAGGATGCGTGAGGATGTTCTTTGCGGTGTAATCATATTGAGCTCTCCCTCTTTCCTCCTCTGTCCACTCAGTACAAGGCTTGTCAACCTGTTTATTATCAACGACATGTTTAGGAGTGTAAGGTTCATTCAAGATTGCATCCCATATACCTTGGTCAATTGATTCAATGAAGATTTTCATTCTAATTTTCCAAAACGGGTAGTTGATACCACTAAACATAGGTGGCCTATGAATATAAGCACATTTTGAAAAGGGAAGCTTATTTTCTACCATTTTAAATAGTTCAATAACAATTGTAGGATCAAACTTGAGTAAATTTTAAGAACCTTGCTCTAGATACCATTTATAAGTATTGAAATGGTTGAAAAGGCAAGAAGGAGGGTTGAATTGACTGGATAAAAATATGGTGACTTTTAAAAGCCTAAAACAGTTTTCACTTGAATCAATTCGACAACGAATTAAGGATGCAAAGGTTGTTGAATTGCACACTTTCAATCAATAAAAAAGAGAGATACTTATTGATTTCATTAAATAGATAAGTACTGATAGAATCAATAAATTAAATCATAAAAACAGTCGACTGAAAAAACTGGGAAATTGTAGAAATGCGAATTTGTGATTTAAACCAAAAACAGTATGAAAGATCAAACAAGATTGATTCTTATGAGTGATACAAATATGAGCACAACTTCAGATCATGCCAAAACACACAAGAATATCAAAAAGATAGGTCAAGGCAACCCGAATCTTTACACTATTTTAAAATATTTACAAAGTTTACAACATTACACTTTCAAAATATGCAAAAAAAAACACCACACAATGATTCTTGAATAACATAAGAACCACACCAGCACATCAAGACAACCCTTGCAGACTTAGAAAACCACTAGGCACAACCCATAAGCTTGAGAAAGACCAAATCTTAGTGGTAGCATAACCTTGTCTGCCAAAACCTCTTTCTCCAAGCTTCAAACACCAAGCACAAGGCTCCAAGAATGATCCAAGATCAATCTTCAACAGCTGCACATCTGTATGATCACGAAAGAGAGAGAGTTCCATAGATTTCAAACAATTTTCACGCTAAAAAATGGTCTTCTTAGCTATCTTTTGAGAAAAATAGACTTTGTAGTCAAACTGTTACGAAATTCAACAAGTTGATTTTCAAATCAATCGGTTGATTTCACTTAACTTAAGTGAAATTAGTCGATTCCAAAATAAATCAACTGATTGAATATGTAACAATTAAAACTACTGCAACAAACCTTCTAATATGTTAAAAAGTCATTCAATAGATTAAAAGACACCATTTAACCTATTGAAAAATATTTCAACAGATTAAAAAGCACAACAAAGACCTTATACATCTATATAATTCTAAATGGTCTACAATAAGAACTCAATCTTCAAGCTTGTTTTATTCATGACTAAACCAGATAGAGAGCACACACAAGGCTTGATCAACTCGTGAAATATCAAATCTTTACATCTTCATCAATTTAAGCATGATTCCAACATGTTCTAAAGCAATGACTTTATGTACCTTCATCAAATCTTCAAGCACCAAATCATCCAGGCTATTTGTGCTAACAACTTGGTTGAGCTAGGAGTGACTTATGAGTTGGTCAATAGTAGTTACAAACATTAACAATAGTCAAAATGTTTAGGTAGAAGCTCAAAGAATACTCTCATAAAAAATATTTTAACAATATACTATGTTAGAATATATATTTTTTTAATCTCTCTAAACAAACAATAGACCTACCAAACCGTACATTTTATCTTCCAAAAATACTATGTATTATATTTGTTCCTACTACACCCAATAGTTTCATATCGCTTAGAAGTCGAGGCCAAAGGCGGTTTAAATACCCATTCCTCCTTCCACCCTCTAAGGCGCCTTTTAAGGACAAAACTGTGACAGAGCACAAGCTCCAAAGTGGACAATACCTCGGATGCATGGTGATTGACCTTAACGATGTCCTAGGACGGAACATTGACAGGTGACAGATAACGAGGTTTTACATGCGAACTATCGGTCCTTTATGCCCTCTATTGTGGATGATCCACTCATTCTCCTTAGACATCGACTGGGGATGCGTCCAATAGTCCCACGTTGCTTAGAAGTCGAAGCTTAAGACAATTTAAATACCCTTCCTCCTTTCACCTTTCGAGGCGCCTTTCGAAAACGAGGCGCCTTTCGAAAACAAAATCATGAAAGTTCTAAAGATTTTCGTACTCAACATCATTTATCTTTTACATTTTTTTTTCTCTTAAGTATCTATAAAAGATATTATTACTAAGATATAGATAATAAATATTATTACTAAGATATATATAAATATTATATATATATATATATATATATATATATACTAAAATGTCACATACTTAATTAATGACTAATCATATATGAAAATTCTAATTTTTTTTTTCGATGAATCGTTCCAACTTTATTTCTTTTTAAAACATCTAAGTTTTGTATTGAATACTGTCAATAGTCACTTCACTTTTCTTTTTCTACAACTTTAATCGGTTTATACTTGCCACGATTTGATTAGTGTTTGTTTTTGTTATCCTGTTTGATTGCCCAACGCTCTATTGTCAAAGTAAGTACAAATAGTATAATCAACATTTGTTTGGTGTCTAAGTGGTACGAAGCCTAATTCTCCTTAAGGGTTTTAAATAAGATTTAAGGTTTGACTTCACTCAAAATAATATTCAAAGAGATTTGCTTTCATAAATGACTTCAAACACACACACACACACACACACACACATATATATATATATATATATATATATCTATATATATATATATATATATATATATATATATATATATATATATATATATATATATATATATATATTTTGTGACTAATTTACACTAAAGGCATTTTCATTTTTGGTGGTCAGATTTGTTTTTTAAATTTATTTTTTCAGTAATTTCTTTTAAATCAAAATTATTATTTTATCCATTTTTTATTTTTTTTTAAATTTAATCATTTTTTTCAATTTTACTATTTTTTTTAAACTTAATTATTTCTTAATTATAAAATTACTTATAAAATAAATAAAATCTATTTACAATAAAGTTATAAAAAATATTTATATTTAATTTCATAACTATAATAATAAAAATTTTATTATTTTTTATTATCATAAAAAAGTGAACATGCATACGCCTAGCCTAGCGTGTATTTTACTATATAAATAAGGGCTAAATATTTTTTTATCTCTCAACTTAGTATTAAAATTTAAACTAGTCTTTTTTTTTTAAATTTTGAACTAATTTAGTCCTATATATTTTGAAATGCGTAAATGTAATTTTTTTAACAAAATTTTGTTTAAGTGTATTTGAGATTTCAAACGCATTTCTCGACTATTATTAAACATATTTTTTAACATGTCAAATAAACTTAACAAAATTAGGTTAAGAGGACTAAATACACGCATTTCCAAAATTGAAAAAATAAATTGGACCAAAATTTCAAAAACATATTTAATCATAAAAAAAAAATTTAAATCAAATTTAGATATATTGTATCTTCTTTTAATTTTCATGCTCCCATATCTTCAATTATCATGCTCCCGTATCTAGCAGGGAATCTTAAAAGTTGTTCTAGAGAATGTGTGGGAGAAGAAGAGAAGTGATAACGCCAAATGTGTTTTGAAAACTAAAAGCTAAGTTTGTAATGATGACAATATGTAGCTGCTAGCACACCAGAGGGAAGTTTCGTTGTGAGTAATCGGAGAAGAATCATAGCGCACCAAATATGCGTGATTAGTCAAACTTCTCACCTATACGTAGCGGAAATGTTTGAAACATGTGCATATAAAATGATATAATATATCTCTTTATATTTTCTATTATTTTCGAAAAGAAATATCATGGTTTACATTTTTTTAATGTATAACCAGTTAATGTTTATTTTACTAATAAAATTTTAATTAATTAATAATATATTTTGATAAATAATTTAGTGAATATTAAAAATTATATAAATAACATTATAATTGTTAATCTATCATTAATTATTAGTATGCTATTTTGATTAGTGGAGTAAGAAAATGAAAAGAAAGAGAAAGCTTGTATCATTGATTTATCAACTATAAAAAGTAAAAGGTAGTGTTTCCTATTCGTCCGGCTCAAGAATAATATTAAATAAATATAGTATTTTAATAATATTTTGTAATATGTATTTTTTTTAATAAATACGATTATATTATATTATAAAATATTATACCGCATTAAATAAAATTATGAGTACATATGTCAAAATCTCAAAATCTCATTAGATTAATTCATATACATATATAGAAATAATAAATTAAATAATGGATAATATGTTATTATTAAGGTATAATTTTTCAATCATTAAAGAATAATTTGTCAATCAATGATATTATCATTTAATTATCTTAATGATCCACACTTACCTACAAATATGAGGATACTCACAGAGAGTACTTGCTTTCAATCTCATCTACTTTTTTTATATTTGTATTTTTTTTTATGTTCTTTCTAACTTGAGCATCGGAGAATCTTCTGAAAGTGGATCTTTTTTTAGTTTTATTCACATATCAACTATCCAATCTCTCCAAGTCACCTCGGAGGACCTAGGGGCGGCTCAATGATTTGAGAGGTCTAAAGCAAACTTAAAAAATAAGGCTTTTTATTTAAAGTTTAGTTTTTGAGCTTTTTTTATACAAAATTATTTATTAAATTGTCATAATTAATTTCATTTAACATTTATTTCTCAATAAATAATCAGGCTAATCTATTTGATGTTTCTTGAGAATTTGATTATCTTAAATAAGGTTTTATAATCTTTAGTTCTGATAAACTCTTTCAGCCGAACACGGGAATTGTTAACATTATTTATAAGTTAGATATGCATTCAAGAAAGAATTTATTATTTTTATATAATTTATAATGTCAATTGGTTTATCATTTTTCAAATCTATAATTTTCCTTAAGATATTTAGTTCTGAAAATAAATCAAATCAATCAATATCCAACAAATTATCATGTTTTAAAAAAAAAATCAATGTTTAAGCATTTTTCTTTCAAAAATGTATAATCTAGTTACTTTAATTTGTTAACACTAAATAAAAAACCAAAAATATCTTCATATATTTTAAATTGTTCAAATTTATTCATAGCTATTTTTGTGATACAATTAAAGTCTCAATTCTTCTCTTCTTTTATATTTTTGAATAGTCTTATTCAAATTTTCTAGTTGGCATATCTGTATATTTTTATATGAAATAAAAAATTATAATATATAAAATATTACTAAAGATAAGTATATAAAACGAATGAATTAAAACAATAAAATCTGGTTCTAGTTGTCAAGAAAATAAACATAATAGTAGACTTGTAATATCTTGAATGAGGGCTTCTGCGCGAAAGGTCGCCCAGGCGACCAGTTTGACGTGTTGAGCGAGCGAGCATCTCGCCCAGGCGAGAGGGGTCTCGCCTAAGCGAGATCCCGCATGTGCTCCTGCTCCCCTTTTTGAGCCCTCGCCTAAGCGAAGAGGGACTCGCCTGAGCGAGCACGTCTCGCTTGAGCGAGACCCTTCAGCCTGAGCGAGGGATTTGGGCGAGTCAGTGTGGTGGTTGGTAGAGTGTTTGCTCTCTTATGATTGGAATTGCTTGGGTATGACTGCCATGATGAAATACATGTACATATGTATGTTTATATGCCTAACGAATTGATGTATATGCATGATATGATTCATAAATGATGAATACTGGGTATTGTGGGAACTTGGCATGTGAAATGAATGAGTAGTCTGGAACTAAAGGAACTTGGTATTAATATGAGACGAGGCCCTAGACTCATTGGGGTGGTGATGGTCAGAGGTATGGATTTGAGATGTGATGCATATGAGGAATTGATTTCAAGGGTTGATATGGAATTGAAAAATGGGATTTAATATTCTCTTATTGCTGAATTATGAATGTTGGTCCGTGTCAGCGTGTAATTCCTTGGGGTCCCTAGGTGAGACCTCCAGGGCTACGCTTCAGTGGTCGGGACGTAATCCCATGGCCCCTGTTAGTGGGTGTCCATGGTGGTGTCCCATCTGTATAACTAGGTAAGGATTCAAGGTAAGGACTGCATCCTGATACTCTAAGGGGCCAGTTAGTCTCACTTAGAGCGAACTGACTCTTGTGGTGAGAGTAGCAGGAGGCCTGAAATTCACTAAGGGCTAACCTTGTGGTAAGGGAGATTTGATTCATCATAACACTTGTATTACATGGCTCAGGATCGAGCAGCTCAGGGTCGAGCAGAGGTATCCACCACAAGTGCAAGCATCCGCTGAATCCGACCAAGTTATACGTATCCGGATGAGTCGAGTCGAGTCGTAGTGTATTGAATGAAGAGTC
>Ga0214545_1004357_pt1 | contig 26567 bp, 16 predicted proteins | sample CNSS4metaG_FD_160064 | JGI IMG/M metagenome (GOLD analysis project Ga0214545, IMG submission 160064) | Root nodule microbial communities from cowpea collected in UCLA plant growth center, Los Angeles, California, USA - CNSS4 | ecosystem: Host-associated > Plants > Roots > Nodule | place: USA... | reverse complement strand
AATCAAAAAGAGTATGTTATTTTAATATTGAATATTTTGATAGTATCATGATTCCGTTGGTGTGATTTTTAAATTTTTTTTATAAAAAATATTTAATTGATATATGGAACAATAAAAAAATGGGTATAGGTATGGGTATAAGAAAATACCCGTTACCCGGTAGGGATGGGGATGGGTCAAAAGTTGTATACCCGTTGGGTTTGGGAATGGGGATGGGGATGAATTTTTATTATGGGGATGGGGATGGGATCATGATACCCGTACCCGCCCAGTTGCCATCCCTACATTTAATCAGTTAATTAGACATATTTGATCTGATTTAAAAGTAAGACTATATGTAATCAACAACTATACTCTTTTATTTTTTTCATAATTTTTATATTTATATATATTTTAAATATTAAAATATTATTTAATAATATTTAAATAATATATATGTTTTAATTTATAATTACATAGTTGACTCTTTAATAAAATTAAAGTATTAGTTTTATAACAATGCTTGATAGTATAAGGAAACATTTTAAGTAAATTAATCGATTTAAACTATCAACCCGTCTGACACTACTTCTCTAATGTCTTTGCAATTCTTTCTCGTTTACATGATTCTATACTCCACTCAATTCATATATATATATATATATATATATATATATATATATATATATATATATATATATGTATATATATATATATTAATGTAATTTATGAGCAAGTACATTTTCTATTTGCTGTATTGTTAATAGAACTCACTTCTTCACTTTACATTTCGCTTTTGTTTTGTTGAGTAAAGAAAGACTAGAAATGCATTGTTTCCTTATGTTCTTTTTTTAGAAGGATTATATTGAGTTATATTAAGCTTAGTGTAGGATTTGAATCGTGTAAATATGAGCTTAAGTAACCCACTTAGTTTGTGTTTCAAAATTAGATTATGCGGTTTTTTGTGTGAAAAAAAAAAATCGTGCAAGTAGAGTGGAATTAAGTACACCAAAATTAATGTCTAATTGTTATTATTTATTAATGTTAACCGCAAGTTGAACATAAATTAATGATAAATTGAAATACCAATAACATCTCACTTTGTGTTCAACAAAAACATTTTTAGATAAAATTATGAGCTTGCAAACCACAACTGGTATTTTTTTTTTTTTACTTGGTCGACCAATACTTTTCAATTGACAATTCATGAATGGATGGTATTTTGTTCAGTTATTCTTACTAGATTTCCACTAATGGAAAATATTTAGTAAAAATATGTTATTATTATTTTTACATAAATTAATATATTTACTGTATTTGTTTTTGTCAAATCAAATGTGTGCTAAAGTATACAAATCGGGATCTATTTGAACAAATAAAAAACTACCCACCTATGAACCTATTTAGTTTTGCATGATCGACTTTGAGAAAAAATAGATGTTTTCTGTTAAATAATTTTAAATATATTGTATATATGTTATATTTTCGTGAAAATCTTTAATGAATAACTCTTATTATTTAATACCTTGGAAATAATATTTGTAGTATATGTTATATCTATTTGACTCACATTTCCTCCTGTGAATGGTCCAAACTCCATGAAATCAGGAACAAACAGACAGAAAAAATGACAAAATTTGTATTTAGTAGATTTCATTCTTTTGTTTTGTAACAGCGATACGAATCTAATCAATGATTGCGACGGAAATCAAACTAGGTACCAGGTTATTCATACATGGTTTTCGTGCTGTTGAATTCGTAAAGACAACTTGAATGATGTTACAAAAGTAGAACTCTGTTTCTGTAGCTGCCGAACGTGAAAAAGAGAGAAAGACGAAGGCAGTTAACAACAAAGTGGTTGACTTGTTACTACTCCTTTGAATCAAAAGGGTGTGAATGTTCGAAGCTGCTACTTCATAAAAGCGTGAAATATCCGCTTTTGTGTTATACTACGTACTCTCTTCAGATTGTCACTTACAAGAAACTCTCTAGAAAGAGAAAACAATGCAAGCTTTGCAAGAGATAGAAACAAGTTAACCCTTCTTCACGTTACCAAGATTGCTACCAAAGCATAACCAACACCATCTTCAAACTAGACGAAAACAGAGAGAGCTTGACGTCACTCTTTCCTCAACACGCCTCATTGTAAACGTGCCCTCTAAGCTCTTCGTTCTCCTTCATTCCATTCCTGTATAAAACCCTCTCACCCTTCACCCTTCATAGACACAAGAAGGTTAGAAACATTCACTTCAAGGTTGCAACATACCATACCTTCATGGATCATAGACCTTCTCTGAAGACAGAGGGAGAGGAGAGTGTTTGTGTGAAAGTTGCTCAACTCAAAAGGCTAAGCGAGACAAGCAAAACCATCACAATGTTTGAGCCTCGCGGACTCGGCAGCATCGAGAAGAGAGACAGCGATGCAGATAACTCTTTTCCTTCCACGACGGTTCGAGCACCGGAAAAGAAGCTGACCCTCTTCGCACTTCGTCTTGCGGTGCTTGAAAAAGCAGCCACTAGTCTTGGAACTCTTGGTTTCATCTGGGCAACCGTTGTTCTTCTCGGCGGTTTTGCCATCACCTTGGACAAAACCGATTTCTGGTTCATCACCATCATACTGTTGATTGAAGGGACAAGGATTTTCAGCAGGAGCCACGAGCTTGAGTGGCAGCACCAAGCCACGTGGTCTATAACTGATGCTGGGATCAATAGTTTCAGGATGCTCAGGTCCAGTCCAAACCTGCTTCTTCAAGGTGTGAAAAGCCTTTTCAAGCCAATTGTAATGAAGAGGCAAAGGAGAGACATGGTGGAGGCTAATGTGACCCCCAGGTACAGGGATGGTACCTTTAACACAAGGACACCAACTCGCACGTGGATTAGTTCAGATGTTCCACTTCTACCATGTGCTAGATGGTTTTTCCTTTCAAGGCACATAAGCAAGCTTTTATATTGGCTTCAGCTTTTCTCTGCCACGGCTTGTGTGGTTCTTTCGTCTATGAAGCTCATCAAGCGTAATTATGGGGAGGTTGCCAAGGGAGACACTGACAGGAGGAACCGGGAGTCTGCTTTGAATATATTTTATGCCTTGGCTTTGGCTGAGGCTTTGTTGTTCTTGATGGAGAAAACTTACTGGGAATGGAAGATCAGTTACTGCAAACTGTTGGATGAGGTTAACAGAGAGTGCGAATTGGGGCCATCAGGGATGGTGTCGATTAGAAGGTTCTTTTATGATGCTTATTCTAGGTGTGTCAATGGAAGCATATTTGATGGGTTGCAAATGGACATTGTCTGTTTTGCCATGGATCTCTTGGCCTCAAACTCGCCTGATGAGGAGCTCATTGGAGCAAGGATTCTTCGCCAATTCGCGCTGAGCGAACGGTTTTCAGATGATACCCTGCAGAAGCTTGGAATTTCCATATCTGTGGTGGAGAGGCTAGTTGAGATGCTGAATTGGACAGACCACAAGGAGGAAGAAATTAGGCTCTCAGCTGCAGAGATTTTGTCAGCACTAGCTGGCAAGAAGCAGAACTCTCTTCGCATAGCTGGGATACCTGGCGCTATGGAATCGATTTCTTCTCTTCTCCAAACTAACAGGAACTGCATACCTGCAGCTGATGAAATTGGAGAAAAGAAACTCGTATTTGATCATCCAAATTATGGCTACTGGACATTTAACCATTTGGGACTCCTCATTCTGAAGAAACTTGCCCGTGATCATGACAACTGTGGAAAGATTGGAAACACCAGAGGTCTGCTCCCAAAGATCATAGACTTCACACATGCTGAAGAAAGGTTGCTGAAGAATGAGAATGTTACGCCATCTCAGATTCTGACAGTGAAGAGATCACTGCAGCTGGTGAAGATGCTTGCTAGCACAACAGGCACCAACGGGAAACATCTTCGAAGGGAGATTTCGGAGATAGTTTTCACAATCAGCAACATCAGAGATATTTTGATGCATGGAGAGAAACACCCCTTGCTACAGAAACTGAGCATAGAAATTTTAACCAGTCTGGCATTGGAAGAGGAGGCAAGAGAAAGGATCGGAGGCACAGGTGGAGTACTTAAAGAATTGTTCAACATATTTTTCAAAGATTGCACTGCTGAAAATCAGAAAGATGTAACCACTGTTGCTGGGGAGGCCCTAGCAATGCTGGCATTGGAAAGCAAGAGCAATTGTCATAGGATTTCGAAGTTAAAAGTAATGGAAAGGCTGATAGAAGCATTGAACGTTCCAATGCTTCGTGTCAATGCTGCTAGGATTATAAGAAATTTATGCAACTACAGTGGATCAGAATGCTTCAAACAGTTAAGGGAGGTAACAGCTGCCGCACCCACAGTAAGTATTCCTCTACCATCATAATTTTGGGCTAGTAACATGTGCCATGTATGCTTCAAACTTAATTTTTAACCATTGCACAACCTTGCAGATACTTCAGGCCATCATGTCACAAGAAAACAAGCTTCAAGAAGTGATGATTGGACTAGCGGCAAGTGTTTTCACATTCATGGATTCTTCTGAATCAAGCACTGTATTTGAAGAATCTCGAATCACTGAGGCTGAACTAGCAAATAAACTAGTCCATATTCTCAAGAAACACCCATATCCTCCAACTAAGGTCCCAAGGATAAGGAGGTTTGTGATAGAGCTAGCAATTTGGATGATGAAAGAAAGGGAAGAAAACATTCACACTTTCAAGGGTTTGGGGATGGAGGAGGTGCTGGAGAGTGTCTTGGAGACCACTTCAGAGCTTGAAAGCTTTAATGTTTTCTCCGGTACTGTTGGTCTGAACAGGCACAATCTACCAATTCACTCACTGGTTGAGACAGCATTGAAGTTGATGGAAGATAGGTGAAACAATCACTTTAATGGTATAGTATACCTGTACGTATGTGTGGAAACTAGTAAATCTCTAGGAAGACCACACTGTCTGGTGGGTCTGGAAATAGAGCCTGACTCAATGATTTATTCATTATTTGTTTTTTCAGATTCAATGTTACTATTTGAATTAAATAATACATGTGTCCCTTTATGATTAAATTCCTCCCTTCCTGCATTGAAATTGAACAAAGAAACTCCATATAATATTGGGTTTTTCTTCATTAGGCTAGACTGATGAAACTGAATCACCGCATCAACCACAAAAAACAGTCACATCATAAAATCCTCCTAGAAGGCTGCTCTTAGTCCCTATTCATGACTTATTTACAAATTACAGGTAAAAAAATGTTGTAGAATTTAGACCAACATCCTAGGAAATCACTTTGGAGACAACTCCTGCACCAACTGTTCTGCCTCCCTCTCTCAAAGCAAATCTTTGTCCTGTTGATAAATAAAGTGACTACTGTCAGAACATCATAATGCTGGATGTAATATGAATAACTGAGATCTGTAGATAATATGCGGAATCTTTATGATCTATAATCAAGGACTCTACCTACCTATTTCAAGAGGAACAGGTGACATCAGCTCAAAAGTTGCAGCCACATTATCACCAGGCATAACCATCTTAACATTTTCTGGTAATTCCACCTTTCCAGTAATATCTGCAGTCCTCAGGTAAAACTGAGGCTTATAGTTAGAGAAAAAAGCTGTATGACGTCCACCTTCATCTTTGGATAGCACATAAATCTCTGCTTCAAACTTCTTATACGTTTTCAAAGCACCAGGCTTGGTCACGACCTGCAATTTCACCAACAGAAAATTTAGAAACAGAAAAACAAAAATAAATTGGTTCGTTTTCACTACCATATGAAGTTTTAATCAATGCTGAACAGAAATTTGATAACCTTGAGTTAGTCCCACTCACCATTCCCCGTTGAACATCATCGCGCTTCAGACCACGAAGAAGAAGTCCCACATTATCACCTGCCTAGAAATGGAAACACAACTAATTATCCATCAATTCAAATTCAGGTAAAAGGAACGAAGAAGAAGGGATGGTTCCATGATTTTACTTACTTCCCCTCGATCCAAAATTTTCTTGAACATTTCCACACCAGTAACAGTAGTCTTCAAAGGTCCACTCTGTAAACAGACAGAGAAATACAAAACCATATAACATAAAGCAAAACACTCATTAACATGACATTATAATACATATTTGATTTCATGTGTACCTGTGTTAGTCCCAATACTTCAACCTCCTCTCCCACTTTGATGGTGCCTTGTTCAACACGACCAGTGACAACAGTTCCACGCCCCTAGAAAAAAAAGAAAAAAAAAATAGAGTACCAAGACTACTTATTATGTTCTGTTTCACATGAGTTGTGATCTTTTTGCTTACCTGAATTGAGAAAACGTCTTCTATTGGCATTAAGAAAGGCTTGTCAAGTTTCCTCACAGGATCAGAAATGTATTCATCCACAGCATCCATTAGTTTCAAAATAGCCTTCTTTCCAAGTTCTTCATTTGTCCCCTGTAAAGCAGAGAGAGCAGAACCTCGCACAATTGGAATTTCATCCCCAGGAAATTTGTAGAAATTAAGAAGTTCTGCAAAAAGTTTGGTTTGTCAATGGATGCACATCCATTTAGTGGAAAATATAAATAAACATTATGATCATTAGTACATTAAATTTTCTTCCCATTCATATAAAACGATAAGCTAATACTTCATACCACGAAGCTCCAGTTCCACAAGTTCAAGCAACTCTGGATCATCAACAGCATCAACCTTATTTAGAAAGCAAACCAATGATGGCACACCAACCTGACGCAGGAAACAAGAAAAATACCCATGCATGTTATGGTATTTTGGTTTTGTCGTAATCTAGTAAGATTTCATAAAAACTGAGTTTTACTTTTGCATATTGACAAAATAACAACCTGCCGAGCAAGCAGTATATGTTCTTTTGTTTGAGGCATTGGCCCATCTGGTGCAGAAACCACAAGAATTCCACCGTCCATTTGTGCAGCTCCAGTTATCATGTTCTGCGATTTGAACAAATAAATTAATTGAAGATGAGTACATGCGGATTATAGAACATACACAAGAGAATCAAATAATCAATCATGCACAGATAAGATCAGACATTCTTCAGAGTAAGGCAAATTATGTTCATTGAACTCAATAGAGAAGGAAAAAAGAATTAGGATCGTAATTCACACCGAGAAAATTGACCCATATAAATAAAGAAAACAATTAATCCACCTGTTGAAGTAGATACTTTAACCAAGTCTGATCCAATTTCCAACTAACATTACCTTAACATAGTCTGCATGTCCTGGGCAATCAACATGGGCATAGTGCCTCTTTGCTGTCTCGTACTCTACATGAGCCTGCAAGATCGTCATGATAAGAGGCCCAAGAGAAGGTAACAAAATTTTGTTCATATAACATTCTAGTTATGTATCATTCACTATATGCATAATTTTAGAATGGACTTCCAAAAAGACAGTGATCTATCTCTCACAGTAGCAATAGTAATTCCTCTCTTCTTCTCCTCGGGAGCCTTGTCTATTTCCTCGAAGGCAACGGCTTTGGCTTTACCTTCTTCAGCTAGCACCTGCAAGTTCCACAATATCACAAAAAGGTTTATGCCTTAAAGAAAATAAAAGGTGGAATTTCTCTGCACTGTTTAAGTATGAAGACAAAGAAATCAACCCAAACCTTGGTTATTGCAGCAGTTAGTGTAGTTTTCCCATGATCAACATGTCCTATTGTGCCAACGTTAAGATGGGGCTTTCTGCAAAGACAAACAATAAAAAAGAAACACACTTTAAACAACCCTCGTATTGCAAAGGTCCTTTTTTACGTGGGATTCAATAGATGTCTCTATCTGCTATCTTTATTTCCATATCCACAATACCCAATGCCTCCAAAAGGATTGGTTGAAGAAGAATAAGAATACATACATATATAATGAAGACTGTAAGAAAATAATGAAACGGGTTACTTTGGCGATCTGAGGCCAATATTTTGCTTATATACGTAGATGAATCACCACATGCAAGGTTAGGTATATTATCATATTAAGTAAGAAACACCCATAACAAATATAAATCGCTTTGGCCACCACCAAAAGAAACTAACAAGAAAATCTTCAACTAACATAAAAAGAAGAAAAAAAATTAGTGTTCTCCCTAGAAAGGTCTTACGTTCGAGTGAAGGTGGCCATGGATCTCCGTAAAGAAACAAGATCCAATGGAGATGCATTGTAGTTTTGGGATATGGTGGCACAAGAGAATGAATGAAAAGCATTTGTGAAATGCAAAGAGAAAAGAAGACGCTTAGAATATAGGTTTCTGATAGCAACAGAAGCCATAGGGATGAATTATAGTAAAGGAGAGGAAGAAGAGATGATGACAAGTGAAGTTTGAATATTACTTTCTTGTTCTTGTCTACTTTTGTTATTTATAACAAACACGTTGTTGCAACAGAATCCATAAAGATCTTATGATACAACCTAGTTCAATCAATACTAATAAAATAATGATATAATAATTAAATAATATTAAAAATGTAATATCATAACCTAATGATATTAGAAAAAACACATTAAAATATATATATATATATATATATATATATATCATAATATTTAAATGTAATGTTCAAATGTGATGATAGTTTTTAAAATAACAATTTCTTAAACAATGTATAAATTTTCCATTTTTATTTTTAAAATAATAAAATAATTATATTAAAAAACTGTCGTAAGTTATGCTTTAAAAAATTCATCAACTAGTAATTTTTAACCAAATTTATTTTCTTAATAATTTTTAAATCAATCTTATTAATCTTTACCATTTTCTTGTTTAACCGCCGGGCCAATTGTTACAAAATGACAAAACTCAGTGACACACTAATTTTTTTTTTAGAGAATTAAAGGAGAAAAGTATATCACAACTTTAAAAATAGAATGGTTGACCCACTAAGTTAAAAGCTCATGTTTGAATGTGACTTTTCTTATTATTCTTAGGGAAATAACTTCTTATTGTGCCCAACTGTTTTTTCTTGATTGTCAATATTATTTCTTTTGTATGAATTATTTCTTGATTGTCAATATTATTTCTTTTGTATGAATTTTTTCTTGATTGTCAATATTATTTCTTTTGTATGAATTTGTTGTTCATTTTCATTTGATAGTTCTGTTTAGTGTCATGGTTGCACAAATTGTGAGTATTCTTTTATTTTTAGGTTCATATTACAAATATGAATTCAATTAGAATATATTTACACTGTACACATATTTTACATTGTTTTACACACCTTGAAATAATTTTTTATTTATTTTCAAACTAAATTAATATAGTAGAAATTTGTTGAGATTGGGAAAATTAGTAAAATTAATGAAAATTGATTAATCCTATTATTAATATTAACGGAAATTACAATAGTGTTACTACTAGGGTTAAAAGAGACAGTAAACAAAAAATTGTCTTTTAAAAATAAAATATCAACCAGGCTAAAACATTTTGACATGAGAAAAATTGTTGTTAAATATTGCCCCCACTGTTTTGCGCTTCAAAATGTACATAATAATCATATTATTATTATTATTATTATTATATTATATGAAAAGAAATAGATGGATAAAAAAACTATTTACAAAGTAATATAAATTTACCAAAAGATCGTGAAAGCCGCCCCCAGAGTAGTTGGACACGATTACACCAATCTTTGATAACAAAAACGAAAAAAATTAAAGGAAAAATCAATAAATCATGAATAAACGAGGACCAGTAATGCAGACTCCAGAAATTACAATTCGAAGGGGTAATAACACAACAATTCTCTGTTACAGTGAAAGAATTTTAGATAAAAGCTACACGATAACCTAAACATGCAAAACTTTAGTACAAACAAACAACCTATTTCTTCTGTGGGGCATTTTACAAACTATGTAGTAATTTTTATAGTCATAAAAAACAATGACTCTCTCTAATGTTATCGATTGTATCTGTTTCTGAAAAAGTTGAAATCCCAACGCCGCAATAAGCCATTCAAGACATTGCCTGTTGGATTCTTAATAACAGTTACTGTGGCTTTTGTATAGTGTGATATGTCAGTGTCAGATGAACTTTGTAAGGTAGCAGAACTGTCATTACTAGTAGAAGCACTGTCTGTAATACTCCCACTGTCTAATGGTGGTAGTGATATTTTGTTCGAAGAGAGACTTGGAATCATTGAAATGGAATTTGACTCAGTTTTCAAGGGCTCGCATACATCAGATGCAGTGGAAATTGTTGCGGCTGTGGAATGCACACAGTTTTTGAGTAAAGAAGATTCTATCTGCACAGGGTTGGAAATCTCTTGTGAAGAACCGTGTGAATCATTCTTGTCTGATGGCTCAACAGACATGGTATGTGGTTGTTCTACCTCTGGATCTATCACTGTTTCCATGAACATCTGAATGAAAAGTTTCAGTTTATACCATCATGCATTCAAAATTTTGAATAATGTTATGTGATAACAGATTGTAATATGGACTCACTTTTTGTTCTTCCATTGCAGTAGATGGAATGGCCGTGAAGTCATCGAGTTGAAATTCCACGTACTGGTCATCACCACCTAAATCGGTTGGGACAAGGGGACTATAGAGACGACCATTTGATAATTCAAAACTAATCATTGCAGAAGAGGAGGAGGAAAGATCATCACATTTCTGTGTCTGCTGCACAAAGGTACAGCACTAATTTACTATTCATATGGAGAAAGAACAAAATATATTTTAATACAAAGACATGAAAAAAGATAAAACAATACCTCACAATCACGGTATCCATCTTTTGAAGAAATATGTGATGGAACCTGAGAAAGTCAAACAACAGTTATTACAATGTGAATATTTTCACAGCAAGTTGTTGGAAATTGCATGCTATTTGAGTTCTGACAGTAAACTAAGAACAAAGAAACACAAACCTCCATCCTACTCATTGGTCTTTTTGAACGGACTTGCTTCTCATCCATGCTACTGCTTGTTGATGATTCTGCAATTAACAAAGAAACAAATAAGAGCTTTGCATTAGAAGCAGGGCTACCAAATGCATATCATGGATACCAATGCATAAGGAATAGTTTGAGTCATGCCTTTGTTTTGAAATGATGGTTCGTTGCCATAGCCAAATTCATGCACGGATCTCCAAACATCCTGTGTAAAAGAAATAAACATCGAAAAAAATGTTAAAGAATGGAACTTGGCATTCTGACCAAAATGAAATCAAAGAGATGCATGGTGAATTTACCTTACCAAAGTAATCATTCATAATGTCAAAAAATGATTCCCCGAGCTCATCGTCTGGAGGTTGCAGAACATTGTGAAAAAACAAGTTTACTGAATCAAAATAAAACTGAGGACGGGGAGAATTGTGATCTCCATCAAATTTAATTATGTTTTTGTCTCCCTACAAACCATAAACAACCCATGTTTAGATCAAAAAAGTCAGACATACAAGAATGGGTAAGGTAACTAAGACGATAAAAGAAAGAGAGAATGTGATGTCTAAAATGGATTATTCGTATAAGAACCATAACATGTTCTGTTTGAGAAACTATCTAGAAGACATTTTAGAATTCTAAAGCAGCAAACATGCATAAAGTAACAGAGGCTTACGAAAATGACAACACTGTTTGATCAGAGTTGGAAGACAACTGTAGTTATGTAATCAGTTTAGTATAAGACTAATGTCCTTTGAGAAATTAATTAAAAAGAATTTTTTATTGATACGTGTAAAAATTTATTTTTCTAAAATTTTCAATGTGTTTTTTCATAATTACCTATAAAAGTGTTCTACTTTTAATTTCTTAATCATTTCTTGATTAGGAAGACCCTTGGTTTAATAAACAAAAAGGAAGCAGGAAGTAAAAATTCTTGGTGGAATATGTTTTAGTCCATCTAAATATAGAAATATTCCTTCTCTTAGTTCCTAAAAAAATCGGTCTTCTTTTGGTCCCTTAGTCCATGTCATGGACTACACAACAGATTTTCATAAATGAGACTAGAAGAAAAAAAGGGACTAAAAGCAAACATTGTCCTACTAAAACATATTTAAGCCAAATTCTTGCAAAACATATTTACCATATAAGCTTCAAATATACGATCTGAATGATGAGGACGAATAAAATCATCTTCAATGGCATGCCCAAGTAGAGCAGGAACAAAACAAGATTTTGCTACCTGCAATGCAAACAAATAACGAATGAATGCGGTGAAGGATATGAAAGTGTGAAAACCCAAAAGAAATTGAATATTGTAGATTTTCCCCGAATTTTTTTTTTCGCTCACTCCTTTAATAGAAAAAAAAAATGTTTCATAAGCACATAACAGAAAAATTCTACACGTTTTGAAGTCATTATTTGACATGTTCAATTCAAGAGAACAAAAAATTGTACACACCATTTCCTTTTCGGTCGTTTTGCCTTAGTCCTTCTATATTTCATGAATACTTTGAACTAACCAGCACAAGCATGAGCGACAAACTAAGTATACATTTATCCAAAAACAGAGAGAGAACAAAGACTCAATTTCAAGTTCAAGCTAAAAAATTAAATGTTTCTCAACCAAGCTGGGGTGGATTTGAACTAGAGTTATGCAAACAAATAAAGATAAAAGCAACGAAAGCTCACCAATTACTTTTCTGTCAAATCGATGATTATTTACATACAATGCACAAAGGAAAAAAGAATTAAAATTTTTCATTAAACAAAAAAATCAAGACAAAAAATAACCTTCAGTGTGTTCAAGTCCATTATGTCAAATTTTGCCTTCTTCTGGATTGCTTTTCGCATGTATTGAATTGCAAACTTCACCTGTAACATGAACCAATATAAATGAACTATTAATACATGGAAAAATTGTAGGGAAATTACTATCTATTCTTATAAGAGAGAAACCAGGGCTACGAAAAGTATTTCAAGCCCTATGTATTTAAAGATTCCTTTGAAGGGCTAAACATGCTCATATGTTGCAAACTTTTGATTACGTGTGGTTGGTAACAGACCATATACTAAGCCTGGATGTGATTTTCGTAACTCCAATGTGAATAAGCATTATAACATGAAATGAGATTATAGATTAATAGTTTTGGTTACATTACTTTAGTAGAAGTATTCTCATTTTCATCCGAAAAATGTAATACATTGTTACACTCACTGTGAATTTTGGCAGACGGACTCTGTATGTACCTACAAGTTCCATCATTAAATCAACCAAATCCGAGAAGGGACTGTCCAAAACCATCCCTGCAATTGAAGGATCCTCAGCTCCATACATAAGGCTGCAAGGAATGACATGATTAATGGAGAGAAGGAAAGTGATATATATACTGGTAAGACTGAATTGCGATACAATCAGGGAGTTTATACACTGACTTTAAGAATCAACTGCCATTATCATTAAAAGTCTCACGTCGACTAGAGATAAGGTCAATTTACAGACCATTCATTAATGTTTAGTCTAACGCTCTTTTACTAGTTAAGGTCATGTACGATTACCAATGCCATGATCATTAACAAATAAAAAGAAATTGTACTGAACTCTTTTTTCATATTTCATCTCAAGCCACACCAGCTCTTACTAAAAGAGTATGCCAAAGATAAGGTGAACTATGTGGTTTCTAATCTTTAACAAAGTAATCAACTTATTGACAATTAACTACAAGGTCAGACTTATAATGGACCATATACAACCCTATGTACAACCACTATCTATGAGACCTTTCTTTAACTTTATTTACAATGTAAGGTCGAATGAAGAAGTAGATGATGAAAAGTTACCAAGTCACAGCACCCATCGAGCGTCCCCATAAGCCAATCAAAGAGACATTTCCATCTGCCCGCAGATAGTTGACCACAGCCCTCAGATCATCCTTCTGAAAACACAAGAATGTTAAATAATATTCATAATGGAAAGGGCAACAAAGAAAATGGTATTAGTGCATATGCAAACTCACAATATAGTACAACCATAAACATTTCATTTACACTGTGATGTGTTGTAAGCAATTTTGAAAAAAATGAGGATCAGAAGTACCCTGCCTCTGGCACATGGTAAGTTTCATATTCTCTGCCAATGATACTCCAACATAAATGTTACTAAAAATAATTTGGACAGGTTGATAATATTTTTAGCATTGAACTTGAGTATACGCCAGTTTATTTGGTTTTCCTCTGCCCCTTTTTTCATTGGATTATCTTCCATTTTATCCACTTTTATTCAACTAGAACCTCTAACAGTCCTCTCTTCTCGTGATCAAGCCCTAGGTAAATTTTGTCAGTTTAATCGCATTAGGTGCTACTCTAACTTTGAAAACCTTTCATTCCATATATTAGTCTTTTTCTGATATACTTTTTCTTTTGGTCTCTTGGCCTTTTGACGCCCGTGATCGATATGGAGAAAATTAATCCCCATCAAAGACAGCAATAAAAGTAATTGTATCAATGATGATGATCCAATTAAATATGAGATGTTTCAAAGATCAAACAGTTAATGAGAAAGCACTTACTTCATTCCAACCTAGAGTGACATGCTCTCCTCCAGAGATTCCCGATCCTGAGAAATCCAGGGTAAAAACTGTAATATTTGAAGGAAGTAAAATTATAGCAGCTTCACTGGCATCAGCCCTGCATCCACTGCCATAAACATTGTACAAAATAAGCAAGACCGCATGAAACTGAAATAAATTAAATGTGAAGCACCAACCAGCAACCAACAGCAAAGAATACATTTATAGTGCTACATAAAAAAACTGAAAAAAATAAAAAAATAAACGTTTGAAAATGGAACTGTCTCTTTCAATCATGGAATTGCATGCTAGCCAAGTAAACCAACAAAGAAATGCACTTATCTCAGAATTACCTGTTTCCATGGCAATATATAACGCATGGAAGAGGCTTTCCATCGGGACTGACAATTGGCATGTAATGACTGCATTGAAGAATATCCCCATGGCTGTTTTTTATCTGCAGAATATCAAGTATTACATGAGAATCTGTTAATTCAAGTGATCAACTCAACCAAATAGAATGAGTTAAAAATTGATTTGGTACATAAAAAGAAGATCAAATACATTCATTTCATATGCTACAATAAACAGAGTAACATACTAATTTTTATAATTGGCTAACCCGTTCCTTCATTTTTCTGGAATCCTAGTCAAGAAATACTTTGAGACAGTTCTCCGAAAGAGCAATCAAATAAATTGGGATTAATGAAACTAACCTTCTTTCATGGTTAAACTTATGATTACAAAAGTGGAACTATTTAGACGAGCTTGTCCGTAAGTTCAAATTAGCTTATGAATAAGCAAACTTATAGAAGCTTTCTCCTGTAACTTCCCAAAAACTTTAATTTCATGTAAATAAACTAATTCTTAACTTGTGAAAAACTCAGTTTCATTGTTTCCTACACATATTTTTCTTTCCAAGAAGTTCTTATACAAAAGTTTGTCCAAACAAACCTTATGAAACTAGATAAATCAACTATCTCATGTATTTCCCAGAACCAATGCTTTACCAACATACTGAATTTATTCTTAACTGTACCTCCACATCCTTCCGTTGAAACCACTTTCCTTTTAGCATGAACTCATAATCCAATAAATCACTCTTTGGATCATATTCAGCTCTGCATACCAGAAACAGATACAGTCATATAACATAAATGTCACAATTACACTTAAAACATAAACAGAGCAAAAAATGACTATCTTATAGATAACAGAACTCAATGTCAATTCATCTTATAACATAATTGCAGAAAGATGACCTCAAGTATGTAGCTATTTTTAGAAGGGCATATCAGATATATCTTCAAAAATAGAAGAATGTTTTCTTTCATTGTAACTCGGGAAATATTTTAACTAACATGGTATTTTCATTTCCCTTACTTTTTTTTTTTTTTTGAGGAGTCCATATATTCTCATCTGTCACCCAAAAGCCTAAAGAACATTTCAAAAGTCTAGTGTTCTCGAGATTCAGAGGATAATTGTTACATGATGCACAGATCTCATTTTCACAACAGAAAACAATGGGAACTTGTTCTAGTAATACTAATATAGAAGGTATGAATTATAAAATAAAAGCTTTTTCCAAATGTTTGTCTGGAAAAGTAAGAAATTTGCAGAACAAGCTTGCCGTGGCTATCAGTGCTCACAGTATAGGTATCACGTAAAGGTTTACAGTATACTCACATTACATAAAAGTAAGACTTTTACAGTAGCTTAACAACAGATCTCAAAAATTTCCAACAAAACAAGAGTTAACAGGATGAGCACACTATGATAGGCTCTATGATCGTATGGAGATGCAAAGGAAATGAAAACACTAAACTGAATATACTTGTATCTTGCTCTAGTAGCTCTTTGCTTTTGAAAAAAAAAAGACAGGGAAGATTACAATTATACTAAAAATCAATAAGAAGAAGCATAAGTAAATACCAAGATGAGAATGTGAAGAAAAAAAAAGAACTTTGATTAAAAAAGTGGATCCCAGCAGAGAGGAAGAAGGAGAAAAGATGGTACCTGGGTGGCCGAATTATGAAGTTGACAAGCTGTTCCATATTTTGAAACGATCAGAGATGTGATATGTTTCAGGTGTTCAAGCAAACGTATAAAACATTTGAAATTAGAAGGAAAAGAAGAAAGAAAAAGTGTGGAAAGAGAGAGAGAAAGAGGGTTTAGTGAGAGAAGAAGACAACTGTGAGACAAAGAAGAATGAAACAGAGAGAAAGGGACCGAGGGAGCAGGCTTTTGTTTTTGTTGGTCTTTTGTTTACTTCCAAGCTCCAACTGTGCTTCTTTTCTTTGCTTCTGTTGGAAATAAAAAAATAAAATAATAATAATAGTAATGGAAAAATTGATGTTGTTGTTGTGAACCTTGTCTGGTCGTCGCCTAGCTTGTGCCAAACTTCCAACTGAATGCAGACAGTACATAAGCTGATGATGCTGTGCTGCTGACGGAATGAATGGACTGAAAATGCAAGAATACGATACTGTATTAAATCATCGGTCCGTTCAAAAAATAATACTAAGTTTGTGCCAGTTTTTAATATTTTTCTTTATTTTATATTTTCTTAACTTTACTTTTATATTACAAAAGCATCAATGCGGTGCACATGATCCAGTATGCTTTGCTGTGCTGACCACAATGATACATAAGCGTTTATGATATCATATTACATCTCGTGTTTATGTTTTCTCTCCTTCATTTTTCAGAGATCATATATGTTTCACAATGAAAGAAAGAATAGAATAGACAGATATTAGGATGGAAGGATAAGAGAAAGATGAATTTACATAAAAAAAATGTAATTTTAGATTGTTTAGTATGCAAAAACTTTAAAAAAAATATTGTGAACTTGTTTGATTTGAATTAAGACGAAAATACTGCTTTACCGTTAGATACAAAGCTTGAGAATTTTATAATAGATTATCCAGTAGGACAATAACAATCGATACAAACATTTATTTCAACAAAGAAAATTATATTAGGGAGGACAACCAACTTACCATGCTATGCACATCAGCTATATTCTTCTCTCGTGCGAGAAATTCAAGAGCGCAGAGTCATAACTTTGAGTTAAATATGTTTTTTTTTCCGGTTCCCTGCCTTTTTATTAAAATTAAATTTTTTTTTTTGAACTTTTAAATTAATTTAGTCTTTTATTTTTAAAAATATTTGGATTTTGTCTTTTTAATCAAATTTTGTTAAATTTATTTGACATTTCAAACGTATTTCATGATAGTATTTAAGATAACATTGAAGCGAAGATGTGTCAAACTGTGTAAACAACTCCAATACAATCATGAAAATCATGGAATGTGTTTGAAAAGTCAAATACACTTAACAAAAATTAGTTAAAAAAACTAAATCCATGCATTTTTAAAAATAGATGATTAAATTAGTTCAAAGTTTTGGTTCAAAGTTTTAAAGATTAACTAATTCCAAATTTTACTAAAAGTTAAGGAACAAAAATATATTTAACCCAATAACTTTTAAAACAATATATATATAATCTGATCTGGTTGTATTGATCTGAAATAAGTTGAATAGATGAATTTTGATCTGGTTTTGATACATGAAAAATCTGGAGTTGGATTTTGAAAATTATTTGGCAGAAACTATACGGAAATGAAATTTGATAACATAATGTTGTATAAGTTGTGGATATATAGTTTACGCGATACTCGTGCTCCTTTGAGTTATATTGTTTAGATTAAATTCTTAAGATGTGACTTTATCGTTATTGACATGTTTCTAACCTATAACTCCACAAGATTTTAATCTAAAATAATCTCTACTAAATTCAACTTAATTATTCAGAAGGATTATATCCTCCCATATACACTTTTGGGTCACTAAGAAGAGCAAAAGTCCATTGATACTTTTTGGTAAATGCGAAAACAAAATAGATGAACTTACCCAACAATAATCAACATGTGGATCCACCACTTATGTTGTGTTTCATGTGTTAGCGAGACATCATAGGTTGTAACAGCCTTTTCTTCTTTCTGAAAACATGGCCATTTCACAAATTATGGTAATTAATTATTGATGTTCGAGTTATATAGAAAACCGTGACTTTAACATAATGAAAAGTTAAAACGAACATGGCATGTGATGTGAGAAGTCATAAAAGTGCTAGCCATGATTGAGGTTTGGTTTCAATCATATCCTTTTCTATTGGTACTCCATCTTAAATAGATTTCATCTTAAAATAATTGTAGCTTTTGTAAATATATAAAAATGATTAAAAATCACTTATCTTCTCATGTTCTAAAAAAATATAGTTATTTGATTTTTCTATGTTTTTAAATTAATTACTTTCCCTTGTTTTTTTCTTCAAAATAATGCCTCTATAAAAAAAAAGGTTGTTTTTGTCAAATAATTGTAAGAAATTGCATTAATTGGTCTATGACTGAAAATTGGTCTAGCTAAAGGCATCACTTAAGTCTTATTTTTTTTATAAAAAAAAGGATAAATAGCATTTCATGTCCATATAATTACTTGATCTCAGTTAAATTTTAATCTTTGTTAAAATGTGGTTTACTATTTTAAAGGTAATATTTTTGGCATTTAAGTATTAGGGGATTTGGATCTGTACTATAGTTATCAGAAACAAATCATGAAAAAAAGTGATAAAAAGAAAAGTGTCGTAATTATAGTTTAGTAATTTATTCAATTTGGAGAAACAAAGTGAAGGAAAGGTGGTTTGTGTTTTAAAATTACTATTTAATTTTGGTGAAGTTATTCCTTTTAATAAAAAATTTAGTATAGTTCGCTTCTCAAAAATATAGTTAAAGTTTGATAATAAAATCACAAGATATAAAAAATTCAATAATTAAACTATTAAAATTCAAGTTAAACTTGAGAATTATTAGTGTCTGTAAAATTACCAAATTCACTGAATAGTAATAAATTAAAAGCACTACACAGGTAACAATAACTCTTAATATTGTCACTTAAAAAACCCTAGTATTGGACATGAAAGGATGGAGAACTGGGCCATACCCATAACCTTTTGTAACACTTAATAAGTTTTAATTATCTACTTAAGTTTGTCTTAAATTCTTTTATTTTATTATTGAATGCTTAATTTCTTTTATTTTGATCTATGTACCTTTTTATTTAATTTTCTCGTCAATAAAATGGCATGATACTTTTATTTTTTTTATCTTCCTCACTTATTAATCAATTCGCATCATTTTTTTTTTGTTTTAATTTTTTTAATCCGTTAATTTGATTCTTAAAAAGAAAATAAATGATTTGAATAATAAATTAAAAAATATAAACGAAATAATAAATAAATTTAAAACAAAATCATGCTAACAGAAAAAAAAAATATTATTTAATAAAAAAATATTTAAGAAAAAATAAGAAAATATATGATATATTTAAAAATAATTAAACCTAAAAAGCTATTAGATTAACCAAAAACAAAAATCAAACATTACATGTAGCCTTTCCTTTCATTTCAGTGTGCGAGTACGTATATACGTGTTTAGAGGTAAACTCCACATAATCATAAAACAATAATGAGGTTAATAATAGTAATAATATGCTCCGAATTTACTGTTTACAAGGCATTAAGCTTTTAAATGCCATAAATTTTACACAACATTGGTTTTTGATTTGATGTAATTAACATTTGTTTCTTAAAACGAAATATGGCAGAGGATTTTAGTTTTGTATGTTGTTTGTTGAAAGCCTAAGAAAAGCTTGGGAATGCGTGGTAACTGAAAGCACAAGACAAAGTAGTTTTATGGTTGATCGATGAGGAAGCAGTTCCCAGCTTTTTCAGAACTTCTTTTTAGGACATATGAACAAAATGAGTTTGACTCACCGGTGATCAATCAATCGATGCTACATGCACATTTTTCACTACAAATCTTTTATTTTAACTTTCCAAAAGAAGGGATTTTTCACCATTGCCAAATTTTGTGGAGCTTCCATACTTGAAGGGTATTGTTCCTTATCCATTACCGTCCACATAATCCAAACCATAAGCTCTTATCCATCACCGCCAACAACCATTTTTCCATAATTCAAAAATGATATTTTGTGGAACAATTCAAATATGTATATATGTGCAATATATTGTTGTGTGAAATGTACGAATAACACAGATTTAGTTTTGAAATATTTTTACAATTATTAACACGTATAGTAACATATATAAAAAATTATAAAATTAATAGAGAAAAATAAAAATACATATAAGATGTTTAAAGTAATTTGGACGAGAGAGATAAACAAAAATTGGTATAAGAGATCCTAAAAATACGAATTGTTTTAATTTTTTACTTAGATTAAATATTATTACACTTAAGAACACAATTTAAGAATAATTTAGTTTTTTCTTTTATTTTTAGAGATATATTTTACAAGTCAAATAAGGGATATAAAATTTTTGTGTCCGCGGATATCGTAGATCAAATTCACGACGAATAGGTAGTATTTGTTACCGTAAGTAGCGGGTAGTGAGTATTTTAATACTCGTTTATAAACGGATTAGGTGCGAGTATTATACTATCCGTACCCATCGATAGAGTTGTCAAAATGGGTTGGAACCCGTGAGCCATCAGGCCCACTGCGGGTTCGGGTCGGGTTGGGTTAAATTTGTTTTACAATTTCAATACGGATTGATTTTTGACCCGGCTCATCCGGGTTGAACATGTGGTGAGCCAAGTTGGCTCACCAACCCGCAAATATAGGGTCAACACAAGTGTTTTTTTGTTAAGTTGGACTTTGCATTTGGGTTAGATTATGTTGTTTTTTTTTCAGCCAACACATAGATAGTTTGTATTTTTGTGATTTTGGTTTGTATTTGGATTGTATTGAAGTTTATTTAGATTTTAATTAGAATTATAATTTAGTTTGACTGAAAAATAAATAAAAAATAATATTTTTTTTAATTAAGTGAACCCGTGAGACAACCCATTTTACCTACAAACTTGTGGTGGGTCGGACCGGGTTCGAATTTTGTTGGCTTGCTAATAAGTGAGATGGTTGGGTTGGCTCACTAAGCGATCAACCGTGGTAGGTCAAGTCGGGCCGGACCAGGTTACCCGTTTTGACAGTTCTACCAAGAGTACTCGTTACCCGTAAAAAATTAAAATTATGTTTTATTAACTTAAATTTAATTAAAATTAAATTTTAATTTATATTTTATTAGATTAGATTTAAGTTAAAGTTAAATTTAATTTATATTTTATTTTACATTTTGTTTGTAATTTTATTTAAATTTAATTTTAAAAATTTATAAAATATATATTTTTTAAATATTTGTAGGTATTCACGGGTACCCACGAGTTTAAAAATATCCGTAAATATTTTTTAAATATTTGCGGGTATCCACGTATACCCACGAGTTTAAAAAGATCCACGAGTATGTTTTAAATTGGTATCTGCACGGGTAGCAGATGATTTTTTGTTGCGAGGTTGTGAGTAGACAGACACTATTTGTGTTCGTCTCGACCTGTTGTCATTCCTAAGTAAAATCAAGACGAAAGTTTATAGTAAACATACCGTAGTAATTGATCTTAACATATTATTTTGATGTATTTGAGATCAAAATATTTTGGTATTATATGTGGATATGAAAGATGTTTCAAAGACAAATCCTCGTCTTTTCAATAGAAGGAAAAATTGATTCCAAATATAAGATTTCATTTCTTTAACTCTCAACTAAGCAAAATATGAACCATCTTTAATTAAACTTTGACTGTTGACTTATTTTAGTATGTTAAATAGTCAGTCTCACATCGTTTATGAGTAAATGTTAAAGACAACTTAATATAACTTTCTACCTTAACCTTTTTAAGCGCATTAGGACAAAATCTTGATGGGATGGAGCTACAATTTCTACAACAAACAACACTCTTTTGGACCGACACTAACACTGAGAGACGAAAGTTACATGAGTGAATGAGATACGATAGCCTCATAGTCCTAGTTGTCAGTGATTGATACTAAACATTATGGGTATCAACCCGTGCAATGTTGTAGTTAATGTGCTAAGTATCCCACTTGGAGAGTACTTTTGCACTAATGAAACTCAAATTAATCGATGGAGCTCGCATTAGCGATGGAACATGTGGTTTAATTTGATACAAAACGAAAAATCTTACTAGAACTTGATATGCTGTGAATCCTCTTGAAAGAGAGAAGTGCCTTCAGGAATACAAATACAAGTTGTTCATGGTTGTTGTCAAGTCATGTTGTAAGATATTGGATTAAGTTCTGCAAAGAGCACGATCCTCATCTTTAGTTCTTAAGACCGAGTTTGGAACTTGAATACACACTTTTCAATAAATTAAATCAAATGGCTAGTTAACCTTATTATAGTGAATTCAAAATTGAAACTTGATTAACAAAGAAGGATAAGTATTGAATGAAGCAATTGTTTTCTCACGTATCTCATATATACTTGCATAGTTTATATAATATTTATTTTTAATCATAAAAGATTAGATAAAAATTATTAATATTTAATTATCCTAAAATTTAATTAGAAAAGTTTTGATCTTGTTTGCTTTTTTATATAAAAATTCAATTTAATTAGTCAATTAACATTTTTCTCATAAATATATATATATATATATATATATATATATATATATATATATATATATATAACATCCATGCAAAATATATTATATTTAAAAAATTAAAAAATATTGAATGAATCAATTATAATACATATAAAATTAACGACTGGATTTAATTATTATTTTTTATATAAAAGAATCGGATGACTTTTACTTATTTGATTAACCTCGTACAGATAAATAAATGATTCTTTTATCAATTTATTTAAGGCAACTAATTAGTTCCACATATTTATGATATATTATGATGTATGTGACATTATTTATCTCCTGACATAAATAAAGATGAACCAAATTAGGAGTTACACTCCAGTTATTAATTATATTTTTTTTTAAAGAGAGATATATACATGGAAGAAGTTTATACATAAGATAAAAATATAACTTTCAATTCATTACTATCAATATCAGACTTTCAACTTGTTTGAATTCTTACCATAGTATATTGTATAGTAAATTTGATGGTTAAAAATAAGATTGGATTCACTGTATGGTTAGACGAAATTGGAGAGTATTGTTTAAGCGTACAGCGACGAGATTGGAAGTTTTTGAAGCGGTCGTTCTTGCATACCCAATCCGCTGAGTGGTCCTGCACCTTTCAAATTTAGCCCATGTGCACTTTACATTTCAACAGACATTGTTTTTTATTATTTAGATTAATATTCTATATTATATATATATATATATATATATATATATATATATATTTAATTTACTTTTTTTTTATCTCATATTGATAATTTTATCAACTTTAAGAGCGTCATATTTTTTTTTTCACGTGTATGCCAAACCATTCGACTACAAATTAATACCACTTATAGTGTTGTAACTTTGCTCTCATATGAGATGTTTATTCACTTACAATTCATAAAAAAATGTATTTTTTGTGTGGGGTCTTAATGTTTTTCTTTGGAAGTATTCAAAGGTCTTTTAATTTTCACTGGTTTCTATTTACTTTAAATTTAAGTTCTGTGTAAATAATATATCCTAAATTTGACCTTTATCTTTTCATAGTATTATTAGATCTGTGTATTTGCTCAACATTAGTTGCATCTTGGTACCTAATAGACTATTCTATAATTAATATTTATCTGCATGGTAATCTTAATTTTAAAGAGTAAATAGATTAAAGAGTTAAATATGTTTTTGGTCCCTCAAGTTTCAGTGAATTTTGGAATTAGTCCCTCATCAAAACTTTATATCAATTTAGTCTTTCATCTTTCAAAATGCATGAATTTAGTCCTTTTAATCAAATTTTGTTAAGTTTATCTAACATTTCAAGCACATTTCATGATAGTATTTAAGTTAATATTGAAAAAAAATGTGTCAAACAGTGTAAATAATTTAAATACTATCATGAAATGCGCTTGAAACATCAGATAAACTTAACAAAATTTTGTTAAAAGGACTAAATTCATGCATTTTGAAAGATGAAGGACTAAATTGGTCAAAAGTTTTGATGAGAGACTAATTCCAAATTTCACTGAAACTTGAGAGATCAAAAACATATTTAACCCTAGATTAAAAGAAGTTCATCCATGACTTTAGGAACGAGTCACTATGTTGAATATTTTAGTGAACATGTTTCATTTATATTCTAAAGTTTTTTTCTTTAACTAATTTGATTTAACAGGGGGAAAGTAAGATGGTTCAAAGATTTTTGGTTAATCGAACTCGTAAACTAAGTCTTTTTTTCATAGACGTGCATTTAAATCACTAACAATTAGCTCAACTAAATTTTTTACAATAATATTAAATAATATTAAATATATAATTTTTGACAAATTCCAAATTATTATAAAAATAGTCAAAAATTGAGTTAAACGTCGTCTTACATCAACATTAACCATGAACGTAATCATATAATCATATTAGTTTGAATATTTATTTGACATAACATTCAAATAAAATTTAATTGTTATACTAAACTATTATCACAGTCAATTTGATAATTATAAAAACTTAACTGACTTATAGGAAATGGATAGAATAAGAAGAGTGACACCAATATTTTAGCAAATATTTTCTTATACAAAATTTGAACATCTGTAACTATATATAAAGAGAATTTTATTTTTTGTGTCCATATTTCATAATTCCAACTTTATCCTTTACGATGTAATTATTTGTTAAATTTTTAAAAATTAACTATTACTTTTACAAGTTTTTATAAAACTATTTATTTATCTCCTTTCTTTTTTTTTTCCCTATTTATCAACAGTTATTTTCTCATATTCTTTCTGTACATTTTATAAATATAATTTTATTTTATTTATTAACTTAATAACATTACAATATCATTAATTATTAATATAATATCATACATATTCAACAAATGTATAAACACATATCCTATCGCTAATTTTATTTAAAGCGAATCAGAAATATATTTTATTTATCGACCGTCCCGTGGAAAAGCGAAACGCACTTTCCATATTTTAATTCAATCTTTTAAATTTGATGTGCTTGTAAGTGATATTTTATTCCACTAAAGACAGAAAAACAAACAATTTAAATGGTTACTTAATCTAGCATGAACAACAAAACAAAATCTAGATTTCTCCAATGCTTAGGCAAAAGTGGGACAACGAACCAAACAAAATCACCTTTTATTATAATAATTATTGTATCATAGTATAGTACAATGCTTCCGAGTATAGTTTCACGGTACACATATAATTTAATTCTCACTTTGATTTCTTCACGTAAAGTTATTCTTTAAATTTTGGTTGGTCACATTGTTATTCTCCGTCCTCTTGTACTTACCCGTTTGTGAGTCTTATTATTTTTATACCTAAAATGTTTGGTTATTATAATAATCAAATTGACTTTAATTATGATATACCATTCATATAAGAACTATTACCCGAATTGCGATATCACAGGTGAAGAAGAGAATCTAAGATCTAAAAGAGCTATCAGAGACAAATGCAAAATATTTCTTAATCATTGTGATTACCATAAATCAAGTAGTAAACTCACTGACAACCTTGACAACATGTGATGTTATGATTTGGAAAAAGATATTTGCATAATATGTAGAATGATAAAAAAGGTAGTCTGAGAAGAACCTTATCTGTAACATTTGGAGTCCAAGCTTCTCTTGGTGCTCTTTAAGAGACCAAAAACTAATTTCATCCACTCGTAACACACCCCTATCGGTTTTAGAAAAGCCAAGAAAGTTTGTGTCCACCAACCCCTATTTTACACCAGTCTCTCCTACTCTGATACACTATAGCTACTCTTCCCACTGGGTCTCAGGTGGAGACACAAGGAGACTCCCTTCAACCCACTTTCCAAGTTCTCACCTTTCCCCATTTTTCTACTCTGTATTGGTGAGTTTCTCTGTGTCATTGCCTTCAAACTCTTTTCTGAGGGCAAAAGCGTAAAGGGTCACATTTTTGATATTTTTTTTTCTCTGAAGGTGTGATTCTGTTTTTGTTCATGCTAGCTTTTTGATACAGTGGTCACGAGTTTTTTTTTTTTTTTTTTTTTTTTTTTGTTTATTTCCTTTTTTATTTTTTTCTTTTTTTTTCTTT
>Ga0214545_1004356_pt1 | contig 26569 bp, 22 predicted proteins | sample CNSS4metaG_FD_160064 | JGI IMG/M metagenome (GOLD analysis project Ga0214545, IMG submission 160064) | Root nodule microbial communities from cowpea collected in UCLA plant growth center, Los Angeles, California, USA - CNSS4 | ecosystem: Host-associated > Plants > Roots > Nodule | place: USA... | reverse complement strand
TTTTTATTTTTTTTTAATATTTTATTTTTATTTTTTTATAAATAAAATAAATATATATATATATATATATATATATATATATATATATATATATATATATATATATAAATATAAATTTATTTATATAATATAAAAAAGTATTTTTTTTAATTATTTTTAATTTTAAACATAAAAAAAATTTAAAAAATAAAATAAAAATAAAAAAACGGATTGGCGGGCTGACCCGTTTTGGCCCACTAAACTGGCGGGCCGGGTCACAGCGGGTTGGCGGGCTGAAAATTTCAACCCGACCCGCCCTTTTTTTGGCAGGCTGGCGGGCCAGCCCGGCGGGCCTGACCCATTTTCACATCTCTAGCAATTGCTTCAGTTTTATATCCAAGGTACAAAATGAACATGTTAGAATATTATTTTTATAAATTGTATGGTATTGATTTTGATCTCAAACATAGTAGGATTCGTCAAATGTGCTATGATTTGGTTTTGGAATATCAATACAAAAGAATGAAACTTCTTCGTATAGAGCTACATCGTTGGAGTTGGGAAAGGTTGTTGATAATGATGCGAATGAACTTTTAGTTTATGGCAAAAAAGAAAAAAATCTAGAACTACAGTTATGAAAACAAAGTTGGATTATTACTTAGATGAAGATAATTTGCCAGTTACACAAGAATTTGATATCCTATCATGGTGAAAAACAAATGGGTTTTAGTTTCCAACCCTTCAAGCAATTGCAAGGGATGTTTTAACTATTGCAATAACAACTGTAGCTTCTGAATATGCTTTTAGTATTGGTGGTCAAATATTAACTTCTCATCGTAGTTGACTTCATCATATTACTATGGAGGCTTTCATGTGTACAAGAAGTTGGATATGGAACTCAAACCATCTAGGTAAGTTACTCAAATTTATTAATATTTATTATTAGTATTTTTTTTTTATGAATTCTCATTTAATATTCTACATTTGGTGATTAACAATATCTAACAATATCTTAATAATATCAAACAATATCTAACACTCCCCCTCAAGCTGGAGCATACAAATCATATGTGCCAAGCTTGTTACAAATATAATCAATTCTAGGCCCCCGTAAAGACTTAGTAAAAATATCTGCTAACTAATCACTTGAGTTAACAAACTCAGTCTTGATGTCTCCAGACATGATCTTTTCCCGAATGAAATAACAATCAATCTCAATGTGTTAGTCCTTTCATGAAAGACAAGATTAGAGCTAATATGAAGAGCAGCCTGATTGTCATACACAAGTTTTATTTGAGTAACATCTCCAAATTTTAACTCTCTGAGCAATTGCTTGAGCCAAAAAAGTTCACAGACAGCTGAGGCCATAGCTCTGTATTCTGCTTCTACACTGGATCTTGCTACAACACTCTGTTTCTTACTTTTCCATGAGATCAAGTTACCACCAATGGAGACACAATACCTAGATGTAGATCTTCTATCAGAAAGAGATCCTGCCCAATCAGCATTTGAATAACAAACAACTCTTGTATGGTTATTAGAACCATATAACAATCCTTTTCGAGGGGATCTTTTAATATACTTCAAGATATGAATGACTGCATTCCAATGATTTTCATATGGGGAATTAAGAAATTGGCTTACCACACTGACTGCAAAGGAAATGTCAGGACGAGTAACAATAAGATAATTCAATTTCCCAACCAACCTTCTATACTGCTCAAGATCAGATATAGGCTCCCCCTAATTTGGTATAAGTTTAGTATTGGGATCCATGGGTGTATCAACAGACTTTGAACTCATCAACCCAATTTCCTCCAGAATATCCATGGCATACTTTCTCCGAGATATAACAATACCATCATTGGACTTTGCTACCTCAATACACAAGAAATATTTGAGTTTGCCAAGATCTTTGGTCTGAAAATGGTGACAGAGATGTTGTTTCAACTGAGAGATGCCATGGTTGTTACTACCTATAAGAAATATGTCATCAACATATACTATCAAGTAAACACATCCAACACTCGAGTGTTGATAAAAGATAGAATGATCTGCTTCACACTGAGTCATACAAAATTGTTGAATAACATTGCTAAACTTTCCAAACCAGGCCCTAGGAGATTGTTTTAGGCCATATAGGGATTTGCGAAGACGACATACCAACTCAGAAGACCCCCTTATAACATCCCGACCAGATATTACTAATTTAAATAATAAAATAAATAATTATTACATGAGCTTCATTTCTTACAACATCATTTCCCAAAAATACAAGAAAATTTAAAACTTTATTTCATTTAAAAGTATCTCAAATACATTATAACTCATTTATAAAACAAATCCATGTTCATAACCAAAGGTTACAATCTATAAAATCCATAATAAAAACAACTCTATAAAAAAATCTCCAAGCTAGCCCCTGCTCCGTCTCTAGGCTTCACCAGATCCATTTGCAACATCATCTGCTCACGTATACCGCGTATATGATCATCGCCAAACACAAGCAAATAGGGTGAGCTAATTGAATAAAACATATATATACAACACACACACACACACACACACACATATATATATATATATATATATATATATATATATATATATATATATATAACACAAGCACAACAAAGGAATTCCATCCTTTGATTTCATACTACATGGCCACAACCATGTTAACCATGTTCTACGTCTTCTAGTGAGTACCTCAAGATGTCTTGCTGCCACACGTATCGGCCACAATTGATAGAGCACGTGCGAGAAACCATGCTACGGATCACACACCGTAACACCAGGTGGAGTTCCCAATACATATAATATTCGTAACGTCCTAAGACTACCAAACTCGTTGGTTTTATACCAAGGAGGGCAATCTATCTGGACCCATCGTACGAGCCACAACTCGTACACTCACACTAGCAACACTCGCCAACCCGAGCCACAACTCAAGAGTTCCTCGTGTTCATCCGCCATCTTGAGCCACAACTCGAGGGATGCCATTTCGAGCCACAACTCAAGGAATGCCATGTGCATAACCCCTATCCCGAGCCATAACTCAAGGGATACGTTCCGAGCCAAAACTCAAGGAACATCAGCAATTTGACCTTTAAGGCATCACTAAAGCATTGTAGATCACGCACATCAAGAGTAAGAAACACCAATATTGCTGTAGCAAAATTTCCTGGCGCAAATCACGTAGCGCCAGGCGATGCCCGCTTCTAGACCGCCTGGCGGGCGATGCGTTCCTCTAGGCGCCAAGCACCTCAGAGTCAAATTTTCTACAGACATCGCCTGGCAGAACCTCCCTCACCACTAGGCGCCGCTCGTTCCAGACCCTACTATTTGTATAGCAACCGCCTGGCGGTTCAAGCATCACCGCCAGGCGCTATATTAGTGCTTTGCGTAGTACTGGTTTTCCTCAACTCTGATTCAGGCACAGTGACAGATTGCACTCTAATCATAGCACCAAAACTAGTAGTGAAACTCCTCCAATTAATCACTTTAGCTCACAAGAAATTCACTTGTAACCAAGGTTCTTATGTCTAATTAGGTTTCCCAACCTAAGTTTGCAATTCAATAAACTGTCTTAAGTTCAACCTTACTAAATCAAAATACACCATAGTTAGCTTCATGCCCTTACCCTCTATTAATTATTCAATTGTTAGCCAAGTCTCCACCAAACGTCATATGGCCTAACAACCATAGCCTAGTCATATATATGTCACATTCTTCCAACTTGGCTATTCTAATTAATCTTACAATCTCGCATTTTCTCTAGCAACCTCTTATCATGACTAATACCACAACAAGTTATACAACAGTTATTTCCCACTCTAACTACAACCGCTACTACACTACAATGACATTTTCCTCCCATTCAAATAATAGTATTTATAGTTCTAACTCCTACATATCATCACCAATGCTTATATCCAATTACTCCTTCCAACTACAAGTAGCATGAAACTGATTCACCAAATGCCGAGGACCCTCAGTAACTCCCGCGACCATGTAAAGATCCAAGCCTCTGTGATGGCGCCTGGCGGCAGCCACGAGGCTTGCCTCTAGGCGGTGCATGCAATTCTGGGAAAATTCTCATCTTTTCTACAATTGCACTATCCTTATACCTTTTTCTCGATACTTTCCTCTGCCTATCTTCACTTTTTCGTACGTGAGCATGATCACCGTGACATCAATGTTCAAACCTAACTATATCTAACACACTTCCATTGCCAATTTACTATAATTATACTCGAATTATAAAAATGCCCTATTTTCAACCCTAACAGGGTGTTCATGGCAATCTCGTCAATTTTAACCACCAACTCATGTAAATCAAAATATATAAGCATCCAATGTGCAATTAATGTTTAAAGTTACTATTTTTCCCAATCAAACTCAACCTAGCACCTCGAAATCATCAAAACCCTAAAATCTCATTCACATTGTTTCATCAAATTTATCCATCAATAATACGAAATTCAATGAAGTACAACATCATATCATCTCTTAACAACTAACACTTGATTTCCCTCCGATCAAAATCATGCCAGAACTCCCAGAACCTTAAAATCGAACCAACATGGCTCGCGTCGCTTGGCGAGTGTTCATCACCGCCAGGCCCTTCAAACAAAACCCAACAAACTGGGTGAGGAGCCAAGCGTTGCCTGGCGGGTAGGTTCGCACCGCCAGGCGGTTCCATCTCTAGAACCCATAAACATTCATAACAAGATAAGGCACCTGGCGGCAATTCATTGTCCGCTAGGCAGTTTCTGGAAATTTTCTAGAAACCTAGAATTACAAGTTAAATCAAAAGAAAACATGTAATTTCACATAACACATTATGCAATACATTCATGCCAAAACTAATTTTGACAAAAAGAAAACTTAATTTGGATCTACCAAAGTTTGAACCCATAACCATGCCAATGTCATCTCAATACACAACCATTTAACCAATTCATGTTTCATGATGATTAATATAATTTTATGATTATACTATCACTCAACATGATCAGGCATATCATCATGAATAATAATAAATCAAACAACACACAATTGCCATACATAAGACTTGAACCCAAGTCCTCTCACATAATTAAGTACTCTCAACCATTTGAGCTAGTACTTTTGCACATCATACAAGTCAGAATTAAATGCCATAAAGGCTTCCACCTTTCGCATTAATTAATTAATTAATTAATTAATTAATTAATTAATTAATTAAATTCCAAGGGTCTTACACCCATGAGCAACAAACCCAGAAGGTTGCTCCATACAGATTTCTTCTTGCAAATCATCATTGAGGAAAACATTTTTAACATCTAGTTGATAAAGAGGCCATTTTTGAAGAGCAGCCATGGCGATAAATAAATGAACATAAGCCATCTTTGCCACGGGGGAAAAGGATCTCCATAATCCAACCCAAAAATTTGAGTATAATCTTTGGCCACAAAACGAGCTTTGAGGCGATCAATAGTATCATCAGGTCCAAATTTGATAGCAAACACCCACCTGCAACCAACAACAGATTTCCCAGATGTTAACAGCACAAGTTCCCAAGTTCCATTGTTATGAAGAACACTTAGTTCATTTGTCATGGCCTTACGCCAACCAGGATGGGTTAAAGCTTCACATATAGTTTTTGGAATGGTCACAGAAGAAAGAGAGGACAAACATGTATAAAAAGGTAATGACAATCAATGATAACTCAAAGCAATATAACGCGAAAAGGGATTACGGGTAGAACGCATACCTTTTCAGAGGGAAATGGGAAGGTCAAACTTAGGTGTCAAAGCCAGAGGAGACAAAGTAGTTGACACTTGAGTGGAGTCACATGGTGGTGGTTGTGATCGGTTTCGACGGCTAGGACCCCAAATGTCAGAGTGAACTAATGCAAAAGGGGACGAAGCATCATGTGTGGCACTACGAGGAAATGAAGTACGAATATGCTTGCCTAATTGACACGACTCACACACCAAACGAGATAACTTGGACAAGGCAGGGACAAGCTGTGTAACTTGGCAAGGCTTGGATGACCTAACTGAGCATGAAAAAGAGAAGGAGACTCCATAACTGCACCAATGTGTGTAGAGGGACGGAGATGATAAAGACCATGAGACTCACATCTTGTGCAAATCACCTGTTTCAAAATCTGGTCTTGTAAATACACAAAATTGTTGGTAAAAGAAACAACACAATCAAGAGAACGAGTTAGATGACTATCTGACAATAGGTTAAAAGGAGACCCAGGGATATAAAGAACATTATCAATGGTTAAAGGGAAAATTTTAATAGTGCCAACACCATGAGATGAGTTTCTAGAACCCTCAGTTAGAGTAGCAGAAGGTAAAGGATTAAGAAAGGATAAAGAGAACAAAGATTTGTTACCAGTAATATGATCAGTGGCTCCTGAATAAAAAACCCAAGGACCAAGAGAAGAAGATCGAGTCAGACCAACAAAAGATGTACTTGTGTGAGCGACAAATGTAGTGGAACTAGAAGATTGTTGATCCTTATACCATTTGAGAATTTTGTTGAACGTAGTAGGTGTATCAGATGAAACAGAAGAAGGAGGATCCTTAGAGATGAAGATGGGGAAAGGTTGGTTTGAATAACTATAGCAGAGCGAGGAGGACGACCATACAATGCGATAACACCTATCAATCTTGTGACCTGGCTTGCCACAATGTTCACACTCATGTAATGCATAACACTTGTCAATCTTATGACTAAGCTTGCCACAATGTTCACACTTAGGACACCTTTTTCCTTGTTTGCGAGGGCGAGTCTGGTCATCACGGAGAGATGCCAACGTAGAAGAATCATCAACATAAGCAAATGTATCAGTTTTGGGTTGTTCTAGTACATGCAAAAGAGTAGATCAGGTTGAAGTCAAGGTGGGGATAACCGGGGAACCCAAAATTTGATCACGAATATGTGAATATTTATCAGCAACACCGTGTAATGCTCTAAGCATGAAGAACTTTAAGCCTTGCTCGATCTCCGTGGCAAGGTCGAGGGAAGGAGGCAATAACTCATTGAACTTATGAAAAAGAGCATGAATTTTGCCCATATAATCATTCATAGAGTCTTGATGTTTAGAGTATATAAGATCTGCAAATTTAGAACAAACACCATAGAGACGTTGTGATAGACCTTGTAGCACAAAAATGAAGAGGAGAAGGTCCATGGCTGCAACGTAAATGAAGTGAAATGGAGGAATGGATTCAAGCTTGGAGGCTCTTAAAGCAATGAAGGTGAAATGGAGAGGAAACCTAGAAGAGAAATCTATTCTAAGGGAAGGAGGCTAGAGGAGTTCTTGGTAGAAACTAGTCTAACAAAGTGACTTTAGAGCTCAACACTTAGTCTATTACCAATCCAAAGTAACCAAATACAAGAGTAGAATGGCCCATTTATAGGAATCATGGCTAGCCAAACGAAATGAAAATGTATCATGAAATGAAATGGTGATGTAGCTTGAAGAAGAAGCATAAAGGTGGGCTGTGTGATGCAAAGGAGGAAGGGATCTAATGCCATGTGGCAAAGTCACACTCTCCTTACATACACCAAGTGGACAAGAGGCTCTCCAAAGCCTTGTCCTCCAAGCTCATTCTTGGCCAAGGGATTTGAATTGGGCTTGCATTAGCCCAATTTTGAAACTAAACAACAAAGTACTTTAGTATTTTTATTTTATAACATGGCCTAACATGTGGCCCAAAATAAAAGCTATTCTAATGCGTGCTATCATATTTTGATGTCTTCTTTAGCCCATGAGAATAGCATAGGAAGCCCATGATGAATTTGATCCTCTTGAGGCAATCCCATTTGGATCCTTCTAAGCATGCCTCTTATTATTGGGCTTTTGGCTAGAGATGAATGTAAGCCTAAGATTGGGCCTTGAGCATGATGTGGGCCTAGAGGGTCTTCATCATCTCCTCCTCCTTGAAAAGGATTTGTCCTCAAATCTTGATGTTCATCATCTAGTGATCCTACAAAAAGAATTAAATCAGATATATTGAAAGTGAAATGAACACCATACTCATAAGGAAGATCTAATTGATAAGCAATAGTATATCTATAGTAGAGGACAAAAGAAGAAGGTCTTGTTGTATTGTTAAAAGTTACTTGAAAATGAAAAAGACTTACTTCACCAAAATAATTTGGTGTACTTTGAGTTATCTCAAACCTAGTAGGCAACATTAACTCAAAGTATGATTTTGCAAAATCTTTTGAGGAGTTTAAAACAATAGAAAGGGAAATTGGCTTGAAAAACTCAGCAAAAGTAAAGTTTGGGTTGAAAAAATGAGAATGATTGATGAAATAAGAAGAGTTAAAATATTTGAGCACTCCCTTTAACATTCCTAATTCAATGAGAAGTGTAGGGGTGGGAGGTGCCTTTAGTAGCACTCCTTTCTTGAGTAGGATTTCTTCTTCCTCTTTCTCTTTCTTCTCAAGCTCTACTTTTTCTCTCTTTTCTCTCAACGCCCTGTCAAATTCTTTCCTTTCCTCTTCCTCTCTATCTCTTCTTTCCTTCTCCTCTTTCTCTTTTTGGTCTCTTTCCCTATTGATTTTCATTTGTACTTGATCTGCAGCCACTTGAGTTGGGGTAAGAGGATGAAAGATAAATTTCTTTTTCTTTTGATAGAGGGTGATTTTGTTAGAAAGACCATTATGGATAACTTCTCTTTCAAAATGCCTCGGTCTTCCTAATAAAATATGACAATTATTCATGGGAACAATATCACATAATACTTTATAGTTCCCTATGGATGGGTCAGATACACCAGAAGAGATTTCAGAACTGGAAGAGGCAGCAGAAGACGCCATGGAGGAAGGGAAGAGAGAGAGAGAGAAAAAACCCTAAAATACCAAAGAGGTCTGATTGAATCAACAAGACCAAATCCAGAAAGAGCAGGACGAGATGATTTCGGCATAAGTGATCGTTGTCGGAGACGGTGGATGACGCGTCGGCAAAACAGAAGGAAGCGCGGCTTCGAATGGTGTGTGAGGGAGCGTCGTTGCTCCCATGGCGACGATTCTGGTGACGTTGAGGTCGACTGGCCGGGGCGATCTGAACCGTGTGGTCGCCGATCAGAACTGACACTCCGGTGACGATGACAATGGCGACGATGGTGGAAAGGGTTGCAACAACAGGGGTGACAGAAAAAATGCCAAAAAAATACCTTAAGCTGTAGATACCATGTTGAGAATAAAGAAAATAGGGTTTGAGATTAATCTTCCTTGTGTATAAACCACACATAGGGTAATCTATTTATAATAGAGAGAGGTACAATTAAAAAGAGTAACCTAAAATAAATGAAGTAAATTGAAGATGTTGTTTGATATTGTGATTAACAATATCTAACAAATGTCAAATATTTAGAAAGAAGTTATAATTGTATAAATGTTAAGAAGTACCAAATAACAATCAGATAAAAATGAAAGAATTATGTAACATCCATTTAATAGTGCAATACTACTAGATAAGACTTCACATAGTTAATAATCCATAAGTGGTTAAAGATAGACATATAGCTATATTATTTTAGTTATAAAACTACAATTTTTTTCTAAAGACAACAAGCCCAAATTACTAATACAAGAACTAGATAGTTGAATTATCACACTAACACAAAAAAGGCTCTTAACGTCCGTTATTTTTGACCTTTAACGTTTGCCTAAATTCTGACGTCTTATTGGGTGACGTCAAAATTTACGTCGATTAAAAATGGGGCCAACGCCCCTTGTCTACTTGAGAATCCTCAATGGATTGACTCCTACACTCTGTGCACCTCACATTGTGGCTAATGTTCTTAGCCTGAGCATCAACTATCATTGCCTTCTTTATTGCATCATCCTCCCTCGCATTCCAACCTACCTAAACAATAAAACATTCAAAGGAAAAAAGAAAATGACTTTATATGTTGTGCTAAAGAGAAAATAATGAAACTTCTGTTTCAGCCACACATTTCACCAAACAGCTCCAAGGAAAAAGAACCTGCTCAAACTGAATAGAGAAATAACCTAGATGAAAACTGGTGTGCTTGGCGTAGAAGATGGAGACAACGAGTTCGAGATTGTTGTAGTTATGCACAACGAATATGATTGAAGAGCAGTTAGAGGTTGAAACAACATCATCGTTCCAGGAGAAACCGTCGGCAATAATCTGTAAGGCCTTATTGGCATCTTTGTGTTGGCAGCGACTTGGAGGAAGAGCAGTTGGTCCAGTATGTTGGCGGTATCATTAGAGGTTTCATTTTGGCTCTCGTTGACAGAAGCTTTGGAATGAAGTAATTGTGAAAGGTTGGAAAGAGAGAGAGTGGTAAAAAATAGAGAGGGAAAATGAGAGTTGGTGTTGGCGGCGTGGTTGACGCAAGTTTCAAGGAGTTTGGGGAGAGAAAAAGAAGGATGATGGAGTAGGTGAGAGAAGCATGAAGTGCGGAGATTTAGAGTCATACAAAGGTAATGAAACGTGTGAAGTCAGGGTATTCTGAAACAGACGTCATTTGACGTCAGAGAATTGAAAAACTAACGTCATTTGACTTGGGGAGGATAGAACCCGACGTCCTTTGACGTCTAACTTGTGCATACTAACGTGAAATTGAAGAAAGACGTCTTTTTGTTAGAGGGGCGATGTTAATCTTATCTTTTTAATTAAAAAAATGCCATTGGTCATTTTTTACTTCGAGTTTTCATGGACTGATGTCAAATAGGTGACGTTATAGGCCAATTTTTGTTAGTGTCACCTCCTTCTTGAGCAAGATCAACACCTATTTTCGCATCTGCTCACACTTGTAAAGGTGATCATTGTAAAAGAAGAACAATAATATTGACACAACCAAAAGACACAAACTCATCAAGAAATGTGTAACATGAAAATCACATGAAGGTGGCCTGTATATGTCAATTTTCAACTGGTCCTACTTTACCTTAGTTAGATCAATCAACAACATTATTATATAAAGTGTAATTGTTGAATATCAAACTATATATTTTATCCAAAGCAATTATCCCAATACAAGAGTATGCATGCATATAACAAACATAGAACACAATCACATAAATGACTAACTTCCACTAACTAAAAATTTTCTCAAACTGTAAAACACCCATCTGAATAGCGTGTTCTCGATTTGTAAGAGAATCCACTATCACGGAGTTTAAGAAAAAAGTATTTTAGCCACTGACAAAATTGGTCGTTAAATGGGTAAAATCAGTCGCAAACACCCTTAGCCACCACATTAGCCACCGAAAATAAATAGTGGCAAACACCCCTAGCCACCACATTAGCCACCACATGTAGACCAATGATTCAAGGAGATCTACAATTTGAACCATTAAGATCCATGTAGATTAAAAGATGATCGGTGCAAATGAAATAAAACTTGTAGAGGAACATGAAAATGGAAGAACAAGACGGAGAAGCAAAGAAAAACACTAGAAAGGAAGAAAACCTTACTCAAACCCGAGACAATGGAGGAACAAGGCTCATGTGGCTCTAGATATCACTTGATGGAGCTCCTTGCATGGTTTTTGAAGAAGAGAGGCTTTTTGATGCAACAAAAATGGATTGGATCAAGGTCAAAGGCCTTTGAGCTATGGTATGGTGTGGTGGAGTGCTCTCATGACTCTCAATAAGGCAAATGTGTGGAGTGCTCTCAACATCAAGAAATTTACCATTCAAATTAAGAGTAACCTTTCCACAAGCATAAGAAGCTCTCATTTATAGTAGAGAAGCCTTCCTTAATGCAATGAAAATGAAAAAGGAAATGAAATGTAAATGCATGGCTTGCTCTCCAAGTTGCTCACGACACCATTAGATATAAAGGAGATAAGGATCAAACGCTAAGTGTCCTCCTACACATGTCTCATGCTTTGTCACGCTTGGCACCATGTGGAAGGAAGCTTGGAGAACAATTCTTGGCCAAATGCACAATTGGGCTTGAATTAGCCCAATTTGCAAGCTACTCAGCAAGTTCAATTGCCCATTATTTAATAAAGCATGACCTAACAAGTGGCCCAAAATTAAAGTCTATATTAATGCTTTGACATGCAACCTCTCATATTTTAACATCCTTCTTGGCCCATGAAAAAAACATTTGAAGCCCATGAAGACTTTGGCCATCTTAAAGGAAGTCCATTTGAATCTTTCTTAACATGCTTCTTGTTATTGGGCCTTTGATTGGGCTTAGGCCTTGAGGGTATGTGGGCCATGGATTAAGCCTAGAATGGATTCATTAGAACCTTTGCCTTTTTAATAATTACATGTGTGAGGACCTAAGTTTATGATTTCTTATAGAGACGAGTTTCCACTATTAGTGCAAAGCGAAGTATTTGGGGGTTGTGAAATCCATATATGAGGTCCTTTTGAAATTTGATGAAGATGTTGGTCATATAGAAGTATTTTGCAGACCATGGTTGTACATTTTGCACATTCCATGCATTACTTGAAAAAAAAAATAGAGCATAGGATCTCACACTTAATAGGTTGAACTGAGAATGGACATAGATATATTGCAATCCATGGAGTCATTCTTGCAAGCAACAAATACACACATGGCATGCTTATGTGGGGACTCATGAAGAATTAAGTGGGTACTAGTGTTGTAATTTTTGCACAAGTCATGTAGTACATGGAATAAAACCAGTTCATGAACGTACTAAAAACATTAAATGGATCTCACACTTATCAGGTTGGACTTAGAATGAACATAGATATATTGGAATCCATCGACTCATTGTTACAAAGAATAAAGAAACACAAGACAAACTTATATGGAGACTCGTGTTTAAATAAGTTGGTAGTTGAGTTGTACTTTTTGGACATGTTATGCAGTGCTTTGAAAAATACCACACTATGAACGTACTAAAAACATAAAAAGATTTCACACTGAGTAGCATGGAGTGACAACTAAAAACATAAAAACTTATTTGTCAATGTTGCAAATAACAAATAAACACATGGCATTCTTATGTGGGGACCCATGTTCAAATAAGTGTAGACTTAGAGTTTACTTTTTGCACAACTAATATAGTACATAGAAAAATAGCACACCAAGAAATTACTAAATACAAAAAAATGAAATGACACTTAGTACTTGCCACAGGCAACGAACAAAGATATAATGCAATCCATGGACTCGTTCATCCAAAGAAGTTTGCACGTATGTTATGCTTTAAGCACAAGTCACCCACTACCTCTAAGTATAGAAGTCCTATGTGGGGACCCCTGTCTAAATTAGTGTTGAGTACACACATATTATGTTGCAAAAGTTGTACAATAGTTTGAAATATACATGTGAAATTTACAAATAATATTTGTTGAATCTATACATGTGCAATTTAAAATTAGTTAAATATATACAATTCATTTGAACTTTCAAATACAAGTTCAATATTCTTGCACAATGAAATAATCCTCAGTCATATTGTTTGTGACATTGAAAAGATAGTAAATACAAAACATTTTCTAAAACTTAATGAAATGAAAAATCTCATGCTAACATTTGTGTAATTGGGCATGTTGTTCCCATATTTCTTCACACCGTCTCACAACTTCATCATATTAAGAACAATTATGCCACAATCATATATACACACATGCATATAAAGCAATAATTAGTCATCAAAATGTACTCAACCATAGTGAATGACTTATTTCAAATAAATAATTTAAATGACTAACGTGTTTGGCTGAACATGAGTCACTTCATATTAGACTTTAAACTTTGGCTTCAAATCATCATTGCAGTTCAACAACATCCCAAATAACAATTCTAAATTATGAGCCTACAAAGTTCAACACAAGGCTCATTACATAAGCGCAAATACATTTGAGAAACTTAATACAGCGTAAAGTTTTCATTCTTACAACAACATTATTATTCTTTTGCGATCCCGTGTTGAATGACCTAGTGAGTTGAACACAAATAACTACTTTGTTTAACAATTTGCAACTTAACACCACTAATGATTGTCATGGACACTTGAGGCGAACAACTACAAAACAAATTAATTATAAACACAAAAAATAAGAAAATAAAAATTAACCCACAAATAATGATTCTCACAAAATCTGTAGTCAATACATCTTTTGTAAGATAAACAGTCACGGACGAAAGTAGGTGTTATAGTCAATCAATGTCCACTAACGTCTATTGACATTCTTTCGTGAGTCATGAAGGACACGAGTTTGCAATAACAATGAAAAATGTTCATATGTTTTCAAAACATGGGTAAGTAATGTATAACCACTAACTATACCGTATATAATGGATTAAAAGCAATCATTTTTACATGTCCAAACAACCGTCATTTAAAATACATCATCGTACTTGTAGTAAAAAGCACCGTTTAAAAATAGTAAAAATGGTTACCCCAGTCTGGTACCACTAAAAAACTGAAGCTTTCATTTCCTTTGTTTTGGAAACCTTTCCTTTCTCATGTGCACCCAAACCCAATCTCCAATTTGGAATACAACCTTCTTTCTACCTTTGTTAGCTTACCTTGCATATCTTTCATTTTTCTTTTCAATTTGACCCTTCACTTGCTCATGTAACTTCTTCATATAGTCAGCTTTAGCATGTGCTTCTTTATGCTTAAACATGGAAATGTTAGGCATAGGCAGCAAATCAAGAGGAGTTAAAAGGCTAAATCCATATACAATCTCACAAGGTGAATAACTAGTTGTGCTATAGACAACCCTATTATAAGCAAACTCAACATGAGGCAAACATGCTTCCCAAGACGAGATTTTTCTTTAAAATAGTCCTAAGTAATGTGCCTAAAGTTCTATTGACTACCTTAATTTGACCATCATTTTGTGGGTGATAAGTAATAGAAAACAACAATTTAGTTTCAATCTTTTCCCATAAGGTCCTCCAAAAGTGACTAAAGAATTTTGTATCCCTATCACTCACAATGTTCCTTGGTAATCAATGAAATCTCACTATTTCCTTGAAAAATAAGTCAGCCACATGACAAGCATCATCCACCTTCTTGCAAGGTATGAAGTGTGCCATTTTAGAAAACCACGGAATTAGATGCCTATACTTGATGGTGATGTTGTTTATGGCTCTACAATCAGACCACATCCTTCATGAGCCATCCTTTTTGGGCACTAGAATCACAGGTACAACGCATGGACTCATGCTATCCCTCACCCAACCTTTACTTATTAGTTCAATCACTTAATTTTCAATCTCTTTTGTCTCTTGCGAGTTGCTCATATAAGCTGGCTTATTGGGCAAAGAAGCTCTCAGAAAGAGATCAATGTGATGCTCAATTCCTCTCAAAGGTGGTAAACCATCAGGGGCACTTACTGGAAACACATCTTTATAATCCTGCAAAAGAGACTCAATACTTGTTAGAATATATTTACAATATTATTTTGCCCTTTATTATATCTTTTGTCTTTATGTAATAATAAGGTGAATCTAGAAATAGTTTGTTGCTGACTGTCCATAGTGGTGTTGACTCACCTTTTAGGCTCTATATAATATTGTTTTTGTGCTTTCTAACATTTGAGGAAATATATCAAATATTATGCCTACTCTATATTTCTCTCCATTCTAACAATACTAGAGGACAATTCAAATATGCCAAATTGGTTAGCATTTAAATTTTGATTTTCACAAAACAATAAGTAGAGAGGTTGCCTTGCGCAAAACACCCTCCTTACGTCCCTTTCTTTTGCTAAATAAAGTTGCTTGCCTTCAAGTGTTTCATTTTCTCTCATTTTCCTCTCAAGTGTTCCACTCTTTTTCTTTTTCCTCTCAAGTGTTTCACCATTATTCCGACCTCCTCGAGGTGAGTTTCGAACATTTTTCACCACCAAACTTGTTAGGATTTGATTGTGGATTGATTTTAGGCATTTTCAACCGAATATTATGTGTTTTCATCCCCATTTGCATCATTTTAAGATTATTTTTCTTGTTATCTATTTTTCATTTTATGTATATAATTGCTTGTATTTTTTTTACAATTATAATTTTTATCTTAGACTATTTTTTTTAGTTTTTTTTGGCTAATTTCTTTTTTTAATTGAATTTTTATAATAATATTTGTCAAATTACGAAATAAAATTACATTTATTGTTATTTGTAAAATTGGACTAATTGTATTTGATTTTTTAATATTATTGTTGCATTAATTTTTATTTTATGTATGTAAATTTATTATACTTTTAGTATACATTGAGCGAAATTTAGTTCCCGTTTCAGATTTAGTACAAATGATTAAATTTTTAATCGTTTGTATTAAATCTTGAATTGTACGATCGGACAGTTTGAAAAAAATAATTTTCATAATTTGCTACAACGTGTACATTGAGGTTTATGCATAAATTTCATAAAATTTCGATTGAGGCTACTTTGTGTTGTTCTCTGGATGCATACTTGATTGTGATTTTGTTCATGCACGGTTGTATACAATGCACGGTTATATGGTTTTGTTCATACCATAGGAAGATTCCACCTTCTTTGGAAAACATGTTACAAGAGTAAGTATTACTTTTTTTCAATCCTAACCTATGTATCTACTTAGTTATAAAAACTAACATATGTTTTATGTTTCCAAAATTTCATTAGAATTGTGGGTAAGCCTAGAGGCCAACAACTTAAAGTATTATATCCAAAGGTTAAAACTCATTCAGTTTAAAGTTATTAATTTTTGTATGTCAACTTATGACTTAATATGTGTTTATTTTATTTGTAATGTTTAGTGTAACAAGCAAGAAGATTCATGGGAATATGGATATTATGTCATGTCTTGGATAAGAACAATCATTCGAGCTGTAATTAAAGATGAATGGATAGAGGTAATAAATATATATATATATCTATATATATATATATATATATATATATATATATATATATATATATATATATATATATATATATATATATATATATATATATATATATATATATATATATGTGTGTGTGTGTGTATATATATATATATATATATATATATATATATATATATATTTCACATATTATAAATCATATCAAACTTTAAAGAATGATATTCATACATAATGAAATTGTATTACTTTTTTAGTGGTTCAAGAATCCATCACCTCTACCATATGACATTATCCACACACTAAGACAAGAGTGGGCAACATATCTATCAGAAAGATAGAGTTGATACCACAAGAATTAGAACTCCTTTCAAAAACTGTTGTTCAAAAATATCATGTTGAAACTTTTAGTTTGGTGTTATTTATATTAGTTAAGAATATATGTTGAAACTTAAGTGTTATTAGATATAAATGTAACTCCATAATTGTGTTGAAATTATTATGAAACTGTTCTAGAAATTTTCTAATTTTCAGGTGTGGGAATGTTGTAAAAACAACCAAATTTAAAAAAAAAAATAGATCAGTTTGACGTCTGGTGGTGCTTTAACAGACGTTATTTAACGTCTGAGCTTACCATGGCCAACATTATTTAACGTCTGTCAGAGCCCACCAGATGTCAAACTACTCTATTTTTGGCTGCATTTAGCGCAAAAATTGATGTCTACTGCTTTTGGCCCCGACGTTGGATAACGTCGGACCCATATTGCATCGAGGTTAAATGACGTCGGCCCTATTTTTCGACGTTATTTTGACATCACCCAGTACGACGTCAGTGTTTGGGCAGGCGTCAAAGGTCAAAAATATCAGACGTTAAAAGGCTTTTTTGTGTTAGTGGCATACTGCCACGACCTTCCCAAAAGAATATGGTTGGCCTCCATTGAAACAACATCACATAAGATCTTATCTTGATATTTCCCAATGGAGAAAGATATTTCAGCTTGTTGTTTCACTTGGACTTCTTCTCCTTATCTAAGCCATTGAAGTTTGTATGGCCTAGGATGTGGTTTAGTGTCCATGTTCATCTTTGACACTAATCTTGAACTCACCACATTGATACAACTTCCTCCATCAATGATTACCAAGCATACATTACCATTAGTTGAACATCTTGTATGAAAAATATTCTCCCTTTGAGATGCATCCTTGACCTTGACTTGACTTCCCAACGTCCTCCTAATCATGTACAACTCTCCTTTAGTAGCTTTCAACTCTTTGTCACTCTCTTCTTCCTCTCCATCACTATCATCAGAATGGCTCCTACCCTAAAGAAGAATGGTCTTCTTTGTAGGACACCCATATGCATAGTGTCACATGCCTAAACATTTAAAAAATTTCACTTTTCTAGTCCTCTTTGGTGGATTTTCATGTTTCTTTTGAAGTGTTTTTCCTTTGTTAGAAACCGCTGCTTTGCTAGAAGAGGCAACACTTTCTTTCTTTACTCTATCCCTTCAATTTGAAGAATTGAAATTGGTAGAACTCTTTCTTGTTGTACTCTTTCTTTTAATTTTTTGTTCTACCTATATGGCCTTATGCAAAAGATCCTCCATCTCCACAAACTCCTTCAACTCAACAACATCTTTAATATCATGATTTTATCCATTAAGGAAACGTACCATAGTTACCTCAAAATCTTATTCAATTTTGGCTTGGATGATAAGAATTTCCATCTCCTGGTAATACTCCTCCACTCCCTTGCTTCTATGAGAAAGTCTTTTTAGTTTCAATTTTAAGTCGCTATGGAAGCTAGAAGGTACATACCACTTTCTCATGACCCTTTTCATTTCAACCTAAGGGTCCACCGTACACTCCTCATTTCTAATCCTCTCTCTTTGCAACTTGTTCTACCAAATTAAAGCATAATTAGAAAATTTTGTTGTTGCAAGCCTTACTTTTTGCTCCTCACTATAATTATTGAAAGAAAATACATGCTCAATTTTGAGCTCCCACTTGTAAGACCTGTGAAAATTAATTAATTAAATAATTAATTAATTAATTAATAAATGCGGGTAGTGGGATCCTTTATGACATTTAATTATGACATGTATGATGTGGAAAAGTACTAGCTCAAATGGTTGAGAGTGCTTAATTATGTGAAAGGACTTGGGTTCAAGTCCTCTGTATGTCATTTATGTGTTATTTAATTTATTATTATTTTTTATAATATGCTTGATCATGTTGGGTGATAATATAATTATAGAATTATATTAATCATAACAAAACATGAATTGGTTAAATGGTTGTGCATTGATTTGACATTGTCATGGTTAGGGGTTCAAACCTTGGTAGAATCAAATTAATTCTTTTTGCCAAAATTTTATTTGGCATGAAGGTGAAAGGACATAGGAACCCTAGTTGGCTAAGAAGCAGCCAAGAGTGGCTGAAAAATAGTCCATAATAAGGAATTATGGTGTGTGCGTGAAAAGAAGAGCAGAATTATGGCAGAATTGGGGAGACCATTCAGAATTATGGCAGAATTGGGGAGACCATTGGTGATCAAGAAGGAACACTCATTTTTCCCGAATTTTAAGCAAAGGAAACCAGGTTAGGGGAGCTTTACACGTTAATTCTAAGTTTACACATGAATTGTATGATATATATGTATAAGATGATTATCCATGAACCTTGTTATCTATTAATTTTTGTGTTTATGGAAAATTTCCAGAGATCGCCTGGCGGGCTATTCATAGCCGCCAGGTGACTCATGAGTTTGTTGTTTTTTCTATGGTTCTGTGAGGAACCACCTGGCGGTGAAGCCTTGTACCGCCAGGTGACACAAGCCTGCACCCAGGTTTTTTCTGGGTTTTGTTGAACTACCTGGCGGTAATGAACACCCGCCAGGCGACACGAACCATTTTTAGTTTGATTTCAGTGTTTTGCGTATTCAGGGATGATTCTGATCGGAGGGAAAGACAGTTTTAATCAGTAAGTGATGATTCAATGTCGAACTCCATTGAAATTCATTTAATTGACGGCGAAATTGAATGGAACGGTGTGAATAGGCACTTAGGGTTTGGAGGGTTTGGGGTTTGATGTTGCGAGACCAATTGTCGTTGGATTTCTAATGTGATTTGGTAAAGGGTGAGTGTGGGTTGTACACTAGTTTGAGTGTAGGTAAATTCGCGTGAGGACTGGAAGAATTGGGGAGGAAGAAGACCAACTCGAAGGGTGGAGCAATTTTGGAATGCCCAGAAATTATGTGCACCGCCTAGCGGCATAGAGCTTGCCACTAGGTGCCATCGCAGAGGCAACCATCAGTGCATGGTTACGAGAATTTTGGATGGTTCGATGATTCTGGAAAGTTAGGTGCTTAATAAATGCAGGGTTAGAGACAATATTTAGATATAGGCCTTGGTGATGACTTGTACAGTTGAGAAGGGGGGAATTAATCCATTATTTTGTGAAGTGAGGGATTTTTATAATGCAATAGGCGCAGAGGAATATGGGGTGATATTTAGTGAAGTATAAATTGTGATTATGAGTAACTAATGAGATAATACAGGGAATTCATTGCAATGTGCTAGTGATATGAGAAGTAAGAGCTCATACAAATATATATAATAAATTGGATGGATCCACTTAATCTTGTTAAGTATGGAAAGAGACTAATATCCTGAGACAAAGCTGAACCACAATGATCGAGATAGTATCAGTAGCGTTCCAATTTATTGGCGAGTTGTGTTTATATCAGTTTTAGAAGGTATAGGTTGAAGATGAGATTAAGTGATAGTAAGGATGACTAATAACATGAATTTAATTGAGAAGTACTTGACTTGGTTATTATGATGGTGGTAGAGTATTGTAGGCACTCTTATTGTGTAAACATATGACAATTGAACTGGTTGAGTGAAAATGTGCGTGAAGGTGTGAGAAAGAGAGCCATAACTTAAACCAGAATTCGTATTATGCAATTACTCATATGGCGCCTGGTGGTAATATGCGAACCGCCAGGCCATAGCGATGATTCAGAGAGCAACCTGCACGCGTGGCGCCTGGCGGCAGGGAGCGTCCTGCCAGGCAATAGGTGCAGGGAAATGAGGGATGAGGGGCTTGGCGTTTAGCTGTACATGTCCCCCGCCAGACAGTCTGGAGGCTTGATGTGCCTAGGCGATACCATGAAGCAAAGGTATTTTGCTTGCTTTGATGTGCGTGGTCTACAATGCGTCTAGGATATCTTAAAGGTTGGCTTGCTGGTGTTCCTTGAGTTCTGGCTCAGGATAGGGGTTAAGCACGTGATATTCCTTGAGTTATGGCTCAAAATAACATCTCTTGAGTTGTGGCTTGGGATAGCATCACTAGAAGACGTAGAACACAGTTAACATGATAGTGGCCATGTGTTATGGAATCAAAGGATGGATTTTCTTTGGTGTACTTGTATGTTTGTATCTGGTATGATTATATGAAATTATATGTTTATGTTATTGTAAGCTCACCCTTTCTACTTATGTTTGGCGATGATTGTGTACACGGTACACGGGAGCAGATGATGTTGCAGGTGGATCCGGTGAGGTTTAGCAGCGGAGCGGGGAAACTCATGGGGAACAATTTTCTTGATTTTTTATCATTTATGGATTTGAATGAAGTTGTAAACTATTATGAGACCTTGGTATTTTATTGAACTTTAAGAATTTTGAATTTGGAGTTATCTATATTATGTAATAAAGAATTTAAATTTCCCGCGGTTTTGGGAATTTCAGTTATATTAAATGAGGTATTAATATTATTTCTATTTTATTATTTAAAAATTCGTAATATCCGGTGGGGATGTTACACCACTCCAAGTAAGTTTTAGGATCACTCATCCCCTTGATAGGTGGCATATTCAACTTTACTCCTTCTATTCTACCTTCATTCCTTTGTGGCCCTCCTCCTCCTTTTCCTTGTTGGGGTTCTATTCTCTAGTTGATCCAACTTATCATGAAACTCATCTTGTTGTTGCTTCATCAACCTCTCCAAATGTTGAGATAATGGAGAAATTTGTATCTGAATATCATTCCTTTCTACCATGATTAACAAACAGATCAAGGTAACAAGAACAAAATATGTATGGTGTTTGAAAATTTTCTCACCCACTCAAGTGTTTGCACTCACATATTGGCTTTTACTATAATGAAATGCTTTTGCCTTTTTATCACTCAAATTTTCCTTAGGTTCTTTTGCAATTCAAGAGATTATGGCCACAACAAAGAACAATTCTCCAATATATGCACAATAACGCTAGGTAGACAAAGAAAGCATAACAAAGAAAAATTGCTAAGAAAAGAAAAATCAGTAACAATCCTTCAAGAACATCAATATATTACCTTATAACAAATTGTTCAGAAGCATGAATTATTTTGCTATTCATCCTTTTGGTCTCCCAAAGGTTGATTCTTAAGTTGGCAAATAGGCCTTTATTACAACTTGAAAATAAAGCAAAACTAAAGCACATTAATTGGTTAAGCCAAGACACAATTTGGTTAGCCAATTTTACAAAGCATTGGGCCCTTATTTAAATAAAAGAAACTATAGCAAATTGATATATAAGTGAATACGATATCTACAAGTCATGGCTGATTATAGTACATATAATGAAAAGGTAAATTAAATGTTGTGTTCATTTATTTTGTGTTGTTTTTGTTATAAATAATGGGATTTTGTTATTTGAAAAGTTATTGATTTGTTTTGTATGGTGGGCTTGTCTACCTACTTTTCGTTACATGAAGTACATTGTTGAAATGAATGGATTCATTATTGACAGCCAACGTGAAAAGATTGGATAGACACCATTCAAATGGTGCCTTCTCATGGACAAACCATTTCAAATCTACAACTCCCAATTCTTTCTTCCCGAGCTCCTCATAGCTATGTATCTCCACTAGCATTTATATTAACATATGCTCCCGTATAATACACACATTGTACGATCATTGCACAAATACAACAACACACAAAAGCAAGGGTGAGCTAACGAAATAAACATCACAAAGAATATTAATTATATCACATTATCACTCATGCCATCCAAGATATTAACCCATCACATGTTCTAAAACCACAACATGCAATCATCAACATATTTACCACCAAGTAATATAAACGGTATGACATTTTCTCATTACCAAACACTTTACCTTCATGTACAACAACGCCTCTTGGAAAGGGCCTTTCCCCTACTTTCCATAGACTTACAAGCAACAACTCTACCCGCTTAACAAAGTCTTGGGTAAGAGCATTCTCGGTAATCTCATGCCAAAGACTTATGGCTGAAAGAAACCCTTTTACCCTAACTCAACAAAGCTCTCTGGGTAAAAGAACCAATTTGGCTTTACAACTATCAGAGAATTCATATTGTCCCATCACATATGTCTACACATGCATACCATAACTCATCATATGATCAAACATATCTTAACTCATCATGCAATTTCATCATATCATGACATATCACACCTTACTACACATATATGATCATTCCAAATCTTGTAAATGCATTCCAAACAAGCACCACACACAACCACAATTCTTACACCAAAATTCCAAAGCAAAATTTATCATCATAAAACCAAAATCATTGCAATAATGCGTGACATATTTCTCAAACTACAAACCTCATATTGACAATCCCACCGTTCAAACCATAAAATATCATGTTACGGACCAACTTTCCAAGTTTAAGCTTAATCCACGATTAACGAGTTGGGAAAGTAAATTTTACGAAAATTGCGTAGACCAGAAAAACACTCGCCTAGAAAGCAAAAAATAGCATCAACAAAGTTCGTGACACATTTCTTAAACTACAAACATCCAACTGAAGATCACACCAGTCAAAATGAAGAACATGTTACCAATCAACTATCAAAATTACAGCTCAATCCAACGGTAAAAAAAAACACACACTCGCTCAATACAAAAAATAACGTGAAAACATCACATTTTATGCTCAAAGTACCAATTCAACATACCAAATATCCAAAACATGCACAACAATGAACTACCAGTTCTACTAATAATTATTTTTCTTTGGTCTTACAATGACACTATATTAAATTGATTCCAGAATCAATCTAATAAAGGCCGATGTAATTTGTCTTCCATATATTAGATCGGTTATTAAAATTGATCTAACATCTAAGTATTAGATCAGTTATGGGAAATCAATCTTATCCCTTTTACTTGAAAGGCAAAGAACACATTTTTGAAAGATGTATTAGATCAGCTATAGAACTAATTTATGTAATATTTCCATCTATTTTAGAAACTATGGTAGCCAATATTAGATCGGTTATGACCTTAACCAATATAATATATCTCATATTAGATCGGTTAAGGCCATAACCGATCTAATATTGGATGTTTGTTTTCAACATTGTTGCATTCAAAATAAAACAATATAGTCATAGGTAAACAGAATTGGACATAATTGTACAATAATTCAAATCCAACAATGGAATTTACCAAAATATTTCCTAGGTGATAAAGAAAATACTAATACTAATGTAACAAAGGGAAAAAATGTGTATGAACTAATTTTTACGCTGCAAGAAGTATTTGGCCCATTTAGTCCTTACTTCATCAATCTTCTCATATCTTAATGGTTCAACATTGTCAAAAACATGTAGTTTTAAGGAATGAATGTATATTAGTTATAATTATTTCATAATATATTTCAAAGATTAATCTTTTGATTTCTTACCTCATCCCAAGAATCTTTGAGAGCATCACGAACTATGATCCACATTCAGTAGATAACATAGTATACACACTCAAAACTTCCTTGTTGCTTATTACACTAATATATGCTGAAATTTATAGTAATTAATATACGAAAAAAAAATACAAATTATAGAACATAAAATAGGCTTAATGGAAACTAATACCTTAGGAGCCATCACTCTGAAGTTTTGTGAAGATGAAATGGACTTACCACCCAACACATTGTACACATTCAGATCACTAAAAAGTTAAGTCACTAGTAGTTCACAACATATTTAATGACATAAATAACACATTACAAAGTGTCTACCATATACCTCTATATTGTATTTCTCATGGTTGAGGGGATGATGTTATGCAATGAGCATAACCAAATGACATTATTGTCTATTGGACAAATAATCACTAATTTCCAATGAGACTTATCAAACAAGAAATTTAATTAGTGATTTGAATTAGTCAACTGATATTTAAAGTGATTAAGCTCAACTTACACATGAATATAAGGTGCCATGTAAGTTCTTTTCTTAGATTTCTCCATCAAATTTTGAATGTACCTCTAACATTCCATATTTTTATTTCCAGACTTTTGTATATTTTAAGGCTCAAGGAAACCATATATTGACCACTCTAGCCAAATGATCTGGCATTTGCACAGTGAGCATGGTTGATCCCCATGGATACAATCTTCCAATGGCAACTACACAAGTAGGGACTTCTCAACATACAACTTACACTTGTGCAAGATATTCGTCTCAGTTTCCTCTTTTTCATCGTCTTCTTGTACCACATTATGTTGTTGGGACATGGACTCTCATCGTTGATCAAATTCACACCTTAATTCATTAGCAACTTATTCCTTTATTGTCTAAGTTAATTGCTCCATCTTCTCATATGTCATAGGAGTCGTCTGTGTGGTGTTTTGTCGATGATAACTTCTAAAATATTGTCTCACACCCACACTATAAAAAGTAGTAGGTACACGACAAGGGTGCTCTTCAATATGAACTGTAAGTAATGAAATGGTTGGTTTAGTCAAGAGGGGGTTGAATTGGCTTTATAAAACATTTGTGAAAACTAAAGAAAATTTTTCGTTGAATCAAACTAACCACGAAATCAGAAAATAAATGTTTGAAGGACAATACATTTTCAACTTATTAAAATAAAAATAGCAGGTTAATTTGTTCATACACTATGAATCAATAGATTGAAATATGATATCAATCGGCTAATATATTGGGAAATTATGCAAAAACGATAAATGCACGAAACTCACTCAAACAACATGTTTTTCAATCAAGATACGTTCCAGTCAATATATCTAAATTGATTATTCTACCAAATAATGTCAAAACACATGCACACTTAACAAAGATTGATTTCCTTGGTTTTCTTGAGATTTAATAGATGAACAAGATGAGAGAAAGAAGATCACACAATTGTTTTTATACTGGTTTACTCAATCATAAAGCTACATCCAGTTTACCAGGATAACATGAGCCTAGTTTTCCCTATTATCAAAAGTTTTACAAAATCACACCAAGATTACACTTTTGAATAATGTAAACACCAAGATTTTTCAATCACACAAAAATGTCAACCCTAGCACTGTAAGAACCTCACTAACAGACTTAGAATCACATTAGGAACACAAAAGAGGCACAAGAACAACAAAACTTGATGTAGGCTCTCCCTAGCCAACCAAACATGTGTTCTTCAAGCTTCAACCAAGACAAATGCCTTCAAGATCAACCAAGATCTTCAATCTACCGCTACAACTGTGTGGTTTAGAGAGAAAGAGTTTTCCAAAAGATTTTTTAGCTTAACTTCCATTATTCTCTGCTCCAATAATTGATATCCTCCACGAGAAAGCCTGTGTGGTGTTTCATTTTTTGATTGTATAGCTTGTGCTTTCTTTCTATTTTCCTGTTAAAATAATATATATATATATATATATATATATATATATATATATATATATATATATATATATATATAAATAAATTAATAATATATTAATATATA